>ERZ773013.1278-NODE-1278-length-15004-cov-3.283765_pt1 | contig 15004 bp, 18 predicted proteins | sample MGYA00511670_ERZ773013 | MGnify/ENA primary metagenome ERZ773013 (study PRJEB29015, sample SAMEA2738120) | human oral metagenome | biome: human oral; feature: human-associated habitat; material: saliva | place: China | collected 2257 ...
GGGGAATATAATTAAAGATGTAAAGTTCATTGAACTCCCAAAGACATTCAGTACTCCTGTCCTGGATTCCAATGGTCATATATTTTCAGTTAATGGAGGAATACTTTTCACCTCTGATAAGAATCTGAAGTTCCATCCAACAAACATAAGGGTCAACGGCAATATAACTTGCGCAACCCAAGTCAATAAAAAGATTGCTTTTGGCACAACTAGTGGATATTTTATATGGGATGGCAGACAAATACTGCATTACAAGGATGGAATACAGATAACATGCCTGTTGTTTGGGACACAAGACATCCTTTGGATCGGCACGGACGGGCATGGACTCATTAATTGTTTCCCTAATATGAGTAATATCATTACTTATCAATTAGGGGATTCCTATGCTCCCGTGAGAGCTATTATGGAAAGGGGGAATTCTTTGCTTGTCGGGACAAAGGGCAATGGTTTGATGACTTTTAATCTACAGAATGATACGCTAAGACTCTCTCGAATAACCAACGTCGGTATTGGTCAGCGTCAAAATTCGGTATTGGCATTATGCCAACAGAAGAGAGGCGGGGAAATTTGGATTGGTACCGATGGAGAAGGCCTTAAAAAATATTCAAACAGTAAGGTACAGGATATGAAGTTCCTTTCATCACGAGCAAGACAAATGGTACGTTCCGTTTATTCCATTTTGCAGGCAAATGATACTACGCTTTATCTGGGGACAAGCGGAAATGGCATCATCAGAGCAACCCTTAGCGGAGAGACCATAACCTCTGCAAAATCATTAAATGATCATTTGCCGAAGAAGTTCCCAGCTAATATTGTATATTCACAAGTCTTGGAGTATCCGTATCTTTGGTTTGGAGCCCGCGGCGTAGGGCTATATAAATTCAATCTCCAAAATAAGAGTTATCGGCTCTACCGTGCTGAGATCAATAATGACAACTCTATTGTAAGCAATGATATTATTTGCCTCCATCGCTCATCAGATGGAGATCTTTGGATCGGTACGTCTCAGGGACTTTGCAAAATGTTGAAAGAGAATGGTAAACCGAAGTTTATAACGATTGGGCAAGGAGGAACAGATAAAATATTAAATGTACATAGTATTCAAGAAGATGCCAGACACATCATTTGGATCAGTACGAGCAATGGAATTTTTGGGCTAAAAAATAATACGATTGCCTATAGGCTAACGTATCGTGACGGACTGCAAGGAAATGAATTCTCTGACGGTGCCGGTATAACTTATAATAAAGGATCTGAAATCTGTTTCGGAGGTATCAATGGCATTAGCATCTTGAGACCATTAAGGGCGGGTAATGATAAATTTATGCCTAAACTTGCTATCAATAAAATCGTGGTCGATGGATCAGAGTTATTGCTGGAGGATAAATATCAGGTGGAAAGCGGCTCAAAGATGATAACTTTTTCCTTCTCAGTTTTCGATTATATCAATAATGACAGATGCGAATTGTCATACAGTTTAATAAAAAAGGGGATGTTTCATTCCAATAATGATACGACATGGGTAATGAATGATACAAGGAAATCCATTTCATTTAATGAACTTCCTCCAAGACACTACGAACTGTTGGTCAGACAATGTAATGCCAGTCATCGTTGGTCCTCCTCCTTTTTAGTAATTCCATTCAATGTTTCCTATCCCCTCTGGCAAAGGTGGTGGGCTGTTATGCTATACTTTATAGTCATCTCTTTATTTATGAGATATATCTATAAGCGCAGGACACTCGCCATTGTTCGGAAGCACAGACGTGAACTAGAAAAACGAGACAAAAAGGCAAGAGAGGACATTTACCATGCCAAGCTTAATTTCTTTTCTGCTGTCACCAGTGGATTCTCTACTAATATCATGCACATTTTCAATGCGCTAGAAGAGTTAAGAAGCCATGACTCAGATATGGACAAAAGTATAGACTCCATTGATAAAAATGTTAGAAGCATGAGCTCATGCATACGGCAGATGGTAGAAATTAAATCCGCTGATGAGGAGAATTCCGAACTGGCACTAACGGTATTTAATTTTAAGGATGCGATTCTATCTGCAATGGATGACAGAATAGACTCATTCGTATCTAAAGGAATAAAGATTGAGTTCGTAAGTAACACTTTTGAGAACCTCACGCTTCGAACAGACCGTACCATACTTCTAAAGATCTTGTATTATATCTTAAACTACATTGCAGAAAACATATCACCAAACAGCATACTGTCCATCGGTGAAAAATCCGACCAGAATGTGGAACTCTCAATATACTATGAGGGGACAAAGCCTACAAGGGAAGAGTATGATGAGATTTTCAGTTCATATAAGGCTGTCGATGGTATTGGTAAAAATGTCATGGCATCAAGCGCATTGTTAGGGCTGACTATCAGTAATAACTTATTGAAGCGGATAGGGGGTAGCTTAAAAATAACAGGAAATGATAATGTTACATTCCTAATAAGTTTGGGTAATGTAATGGTTAAGGATATGTCTAAGAAAGAAGTATCTGTCAATATTCTTGATGAAGCTATCAACAATAAAGATAGAAGTATAATACTTGCAGGCTTTGATGACAATGTTGAGGGTTATATAGCAAGGATAATTAATCGGAAGTATACTGTTATCACATGCAATAAACTTGACATCGATAAAAATGTCAGTTCTAATACGTGCCTGATAGTAGCTTATTTAGCCGATAATGACTTGGCTTTTATTAATTCTCTAAGTAGTCAAGAGGACTATCACTATATACCAATTCTCGGCGTTTGTGAGCAGGGAATGAAAGATAGCCTTACGGATGTATTGTCGAAGGGTGTAGCCGCACTGGTAGAGAAGCCTTTTACTGTAAAATTCTTCCTTGCCATGGTAAATAATGCCGTGAAGTCTGCAGAGAGAATAAACGATTTGCCTGTTACAGGCACGGGATTCGTCAAACGATATGGCAGCGTCAATATTGCAGATATAAAAAGAGACTTTGTAATCAAAGCTGTCAATATTCTTAAAGAGCATTATTCTGAAGACAATTATTCTCCGAATTCGCTTGCACGGGATATGACAATAAGTCGTTCTCAACTTTATCGTAAGCTTAAAGAAGCTATCAATATGACACCTGCTGATTTCATTATTGAATATAGAATGGTAATGGCTGAGAATATGCTAACTTCCAGTAAGCTCACGATTTCAGAAGTGATAAATGCATGTGGCTTTAGAAACCGATCTTTCTTCTATCGTGAATTCGCAAGGCGCAATCATTGTAAGCCAAATGAGTATAGGAACAATGGTCATAATATCGCAGAGCATTAGAAGCAATGGTGGGGGTTTTAAGACCATGTATGTATCGACTCTCCAACATGCATTGAGGCGCAGTGTCCGGATCCGATGTTTGATTGACATCAACTCGATCCGTCAGGGGGTAGGGCGTCAAAAGCAAATCAGCCTAGAGCAAAGGTTATCCCGCATAATGGGTATTTGTAAACTGATCCCGAATATACTGTTCCATAAGAATCATAAGTACTTACGAATCTTACGAAACAATATGAAGCTATAGTACCTACTGTACCTACTGCTCTTATGGTACTTATAGTATCTACTGTTCTTATAGTACCTACAGTTTTTATGATACTTACAGTATCTACGGTATCTACAGAACATACTGTACCTACAGTACCTACAGTTCTTATGATACCTGCAGAACATATACCTCCTGTATCTACAGTACATAAAGAACCTACAGTTACGCTATTTGGTCAGCGGATTTCGCGGCTCAGCGCACATTCACAGAATGTCGAATTTGTGGTTGAAGAAGAGTTCTATATTGATTTCGAGGCTTACCAATGATCATATTATGGCTGGCGTAAGCCCAAATTTTATGGATAATAGCCGAATGAAGGCTCAAAACCATCTCGAATTACATGATGTTGATAGTTAGAAATAGCAAGTTGTGTTTTTGTACGTACACATCGTCTGAGGCCTCTGTTTACGGTAAAAACCTATTCGCCCGATAGAATCGGGGGATAACGCTATATATTATTTATCATAAGGCGCCTAATAGATGTCTCATACCGATACCTGAAAAAGAGTCTTGGATGTTCCACCTCTGTCATGAAGCTTTTCTTGCCTACACGCTCCTCCCGATAAGTCAATCATACTTTTCCTACTTTTTTTCGAGGATTCGAGCACTTTTTTAGGTTCTTCCGTTAAATGCGTAGACGCCTATCATGCAATGCATATAGTCTTAGGGTAAAGTATTCATCATTTCTAAACTCATAAATCTGTCTTTTCAGCACTTTAATCTTATTGTTGATTCCCTCTATTCTCCCATTTGAGATATAATGGTCATACCATGCAAGAATGTAGGGTTTGTATGCCCTGACGGTTGATGCCATGACTGCCAGTGGCTGTATCTTTGCATCAAAAGCCTGTCTGACCTATTCGTCAAGCACCTTCTCTGCATCGTCCTTGCAGCACTGGTTCCATATCTCCTTAAGATCTTCCTTGAGATAATAGGCTGTCATCAAAGGCTTGTTCAAACTCAACGCATTCTCTAATCTGTTCCTGTGCTGATGATCGAAGATGTCATTTCCATTTCTCAGCAACAGCCATCTGGTACCCTTTATTACCTTGCGCTTGTTGACATCCCGTTCCGCATGCCAGAGTTGCCTTCTGAGTTGGTCGAGTTTCTCGTTCATGAGCTTAGTTACATGGAAATGGTCTACAACCAGTGCTGCCTGGGGCAGATGTTCGGTCACAGTCCTGGTATATGCGGCGGATAAGTCTGTGCAGACGGCCTCTATACGGTGTCTGTCATCTCCGAGTCTGCTCCGGAACCCATCAAGGGATGCCTTGCCATTTCCCTCTCCTACATACACGATGTGACCATTGTCGAGATTGACCACAATGGTCTTGTATACCTGGCCTTTATGGGTTGCGAACTCATCAATGGATATTCGTCTTAATGTGGACAGGTCCGGAGTTCCGTACTCTGCCTGCAAGAACTCCATCTGAATGTTACGTACAACGTCCCACGATACTTGCAGGAACCAGGAAATGTCCTGGATCGTTGCAAAGCCTGACAGGTCAAGTACCATGTTTGCAAAGGCCTGTGTATGCCGACGTTTCCCCTTGGCAAAATCAATCTTCTCCTGCTGGATACACCCACAGTCATGACATAAAACACGTTGTACATGCATGTCCAGATAAGTCTTGTTTAAGCCGATTGGCACACTTACAAAGCGACAAATGTGGCTTCCGTCAAGAACAACATGATGGCTGCCGCACGCTGGACAACAAAGTTTTTCCCTGGGTGTTTGGATTTCCAAAACTAATTCATTACCTTCGTAGCGCATATCCTGACATTCCTGTCGGGAGACGCCTAAGGCGTTTTGCATTATGCTGGTATTCATGTTCTTGGAGTTTGGGCACTACAAAGATACATAATACCAGCTCTTTTAATATATATACAACAGCCTATCTATTCATTTAACGGAAGAACCTTTTTTAGGGTGCAAGAGTCCGAATATTACTTTCTCTCATCTTGTGGTTTTGATAAATCTGGCAAACTTTAGCGTAGCCCCATGATGCTGCCATAGAAGTATATTTGAACACAAGCGAGAGAATCTTTCCAGCAGCCTTTAGGAGGACGAAGAGAATCCACCCTATCAGAGACAATGCTCCGAGGGTGGTCTTGCCAATAAATTTACCTATCGTCCATCCGACATAGAGTGTTAATGATACTACGACAAACATAATATATCCTTTTAGATATAATGCTGCGATAATTCGCAATGTGATATATTCACATATCAAATATACAAAAATATTTCATCATTTTGGCATGTTCGCCCGGCTTTTTCCCTCTTGTTGAGTAATTCTTCTACAGTCGCAAACCTGAAGAATACTGGAAAGAAAGTCCCTTTTCAAAGCGTTCGGAGAAGTAAGAAATCTCTCTTCTTGTCAGACCTGCGTCCTGCGCCATCCCCTCCCAATACTTCATGTTCCGGGTTACGTCCATGATAATGCCTCTTGCTGTGGCCTCGTCCAGCATATAGAGTTCGTGAGCCTTGTACAATTGGTTCAGGTCGCTGTCGTTGGAATGGTCGTCAATCAGCAGAGCCTGATAGAGACTGTTAGTAGGATTCATATCGTAGGCTGGAGACAGCTCCCAGCCTTTCTTGTCAAGCAAAAAGGCGTGGTTCCTGAAATGGTCGTCAGCATTACCTATGCAAATGTTGAAGGCCACTCTTCTATAAAGTTCTTCCAGGTTGGCCTCTATTCTTGTGCCTCCAGCGGTCACGATGAAGTCCACCATGTCAAGGTAGCCCTTGCCGGTCTTCTCGCCGTCTCCGTCCGCAAGGCCAAGCAACGTGAGGGAGGATGCCATGTGAACCCTCCGATTGTCGTCTGTCCTGTCAAACCGCTGAGACAGCAAGATGTCCTGCCCGGTTCCAGTCGTGATGACTTTCGTCTGTGCGGCATTAATGCCACACTCCCTGGCCATCAGATGGGCGAAATGCTCCCAACGGGATATGTTCAGCGTGTCCTTGACCGATGGGAACTTGGCAAGGTAGAGGTGGCCTCCGCTCTCCACGCAAGCCTTTGGCCGCGCACCGCCCATCGAGGAGCCGGGCTGGAAAAGACGCTGCACCCATTTCTCTTCGGGGGCCATGTGCTTGTAATCGCTCTTCTCTATCTCTCCAGCGGCTTGAAGCAGCTCATCGACGTGAAGGGCAGGAGGAACGGAATAATCGGGCGTCGCACTGATATAGGCTCCGTTGGCAGGGTCTTTGAAACGGAATCCGCCCACGCGGAGGGTATCTTCCACGTCTTTGAGATAATCCCAGTCTGACAGTGTAGTTCTACCCTTTGCCTTCGGCTCCTGTGCCATACGCAGGTCTATCAGCCGCCGTCCCCACCTGTCGGGCAGCGCGTCGGAGAAGCAGCCAAAGATGCAGTTGGCAACCGGGCTGTATTGAATGCCTGTGAATGGTTGCAGGTCTCTGTCAAGGATAATGTCCGAATGGCGATTTAGCCAGTTTTTGTCGAACTCAAATGAGAACACGTCAGAGCCTCGCAGGGTTTCGTGTCCCAGCGTACCAACCTTCTCTTCTTTTTCCAGCCAATCAAAACAGGCCACTACGTCCAACTTTTCCATTGCTTATTTCTTTGATGCCCTTTTCCTGTTCTTCATCTCCATGTCCTGCACCATGTGGCCAAGGATGTCGTCCTTGGCAAGACCGAGGATGTCGTCTTCGAGTTGTAGGGCGTTCAACACTCTCACCACCACGCCAAGGGAAACGGCAGAGGACCCTTTTTCCAGTCGGGAAAGGGTCAGACGGCTGCATTGCGCACGCTGTGCCACCTGATCCATCGTCAGGTTTCTACGAAGTCTCGCGAGGCGGAACTGTTCTCCCACGATGTCCAGTTTCTGCTGCAAACCACGGGTCATCCAGCTTGATTTAGTGAATTTCGTCATAATGTATCTTTTGTGGTGCAAAGATACAATAAAATGTTTAGTTTATAACACTTTATTTATTTTTCTTTTAACTTATTTCCAATTTTATGTGAACGATGATTTACCCATACTGATATAAATTAATTTATCCTGTTGGAGGATTTAATATTGAAGTTATTTCTTTTCATTATCTTACAAGTAATCCACTTGTAACTCATTTTCACCAACGATAGTAAAAGAGCTTCTACTGTCGTTACAATAATCATTAAGATACTGTATGCACTCTTCATAAGTACCCTCAAAGCTTGGTGTTTGTTTCCAACCTCCTATTGTCTCTTGTACATAAAATTTTTCCATATTCTTTGTTTTATTTTCTAAATGTTTTACTTTCAAATGGGATTGTTTCCATCATTTCCCTAAATCTATCTGATAGCCTTTCATCATAATACTCTTTGATATTCTCTGGTGCAAGATTTGAAGATATAAATGTCGTTAACTGTGCATCATATCTCTCAGAGAGTATTTCTATGCACGGCTTCATTACATTTGCATAGTTTGATATTACAGCTGGTTCCTGTCCAAGATCATCTATTGCAAGCAGAGTTCTCTTAGCGAGTGATTTAAACTCGTGATAATTATTCAGGGCCATAGATGCAAGGTCTGTTGCCTTTATTATAGTCATCGTTGGCTTAAGTCGAGTGTTAGAGTAATACCAGTCCACAACCATTTTGATAGCTTTTATCATCGTTGTTTTACCTGTACCGCAAAATCCTGTGAAATATAAGCCTGGCTTTTTATTTTCCAATATCAGCCAAGATGCAGTAAACTCAATAGCCCTAATAATATCATCGTCTTCGAGAAAATGGCAATGTCTGTTCTCAACTTGCGCTTTGTAGGCAGCCGTTAAAATCTTTATTGCTTCATTCTCTGAAATATTAAGCTTAAAACGCTGAACGGTAGTTAGCTGTTTTGCAAACATTTGCTGAAAGTCCTGTTCGCTTCTGGTATACTCGGTTTCTTTCATTGTCTCTTCTTTCTTGGGTTAGTTGAATTCTTAACCAGTTATCGAAATGCCTTTTTATGTCTCTTATGCTGTCAGAGCTGCTCATTGCACAAATTCTGTGAATGCAATATTTGTTGATCATCTGGTACACTCTATCAGCTGTGAGGTTATGATATTGGGATATTGCTTCCAACCATCGTTGGTCGTTTTTTATTTCTTGGACCATTTCCTCTTCCGTTTTGCCACCAGCCTTTTTCGTGCGCATCACCGTCGGGTCTTTTTCTTTTTTTTCTTTTTTTTCTTTATAGGGGGTGTGGGGGGAATTTTCTTTTGTTTCTTTTGTTTCTTTTTCTTCAACTTTTACACTGCTTGTCATCAGCTTGTCGATTTTAGGACTACAACTGTCATAAGTTGTTGACATATAATCTTTTATGTTTGACACCTGTTTGTCCGTGGTAATTTCTTGGTTTGACACTTGTTTGTCATTGGTTTGACACTTGTTTGTCAATTTATCACAGACAATCATGTTATCTTTTGATATACAAGTAGTTATGTTATTATTTCGCTTGTCGTTTTCTTTTGTCTCTGTATGAGAACCTTTATTATAGACTGCATCTGCTTTTTGATACATATCATAATCTATAATTGTAATGATACGGTAATGATTATTTGTCATTTCTTTAATCTCACCGCTCTTTAATAGGTTAGAAAGACAAGTTCTTATTTTCCTTATAGATATTCCTGTTTCTGCTGACAGCTTTGACAATGAAGTTATGACTTGTCCCTTTTTAACTTCTATCATTCCATGCCAGCCGTCTTCTTTTCTTGCTGAAATAAGAAGATTAACCCATAGGTGTACCATAGTGCTATTATGATACCACCTCCACTCTTTTGTTATATTCATAATTATTCCCTTAATTACTTTATTATTTAACCTTACCCTCACAGACATTTTCTACGTATTCCAAAATGTCTTTAAGAACACTATAGTTGTTCTTTGAGAAGTTTTTATGTTGTATATCATCAAGAAGTTTTCTATAAATATCTTGATCCTTCTTATAGTAGTTAAGTAGGAAATATCTTTTTCCTACATCTTCTCTATCAGAAGAATACTTAAGCATCATCATAATCATTGCATAGATCATCTTCTGGTCACTGCTATTGAATACGTAGGATAGTCCAGTTTCTTTATCCAAATAATCGAATAGAAGATGTGCTTTACCTTCTTTTCTATCTATGGTACATTGAAAGCAGTCTATCTTATATATCTTTAGAAGCTCTGCATTGATCCTCATAAGGTCTTCTATAGTGTTCTCCTTTTTTATTGACACAACAACCTCTCTGATAGCCTTACGTGGCAATCTTAGATTCTTAGGTATTCTTTCTTCCATCTCTTTATAGGAAGCTTTACTCCATGATTCGGATGTTACATCTAAATCCGTATTTCTTGCTTTAAAGATCTGCATAATATTCTCCTTATCTTATCTCCTGGTATAATCTAGTATTTCTACCTTCTACGATACCACTTGTGTAAGCATTCTCTTCTTTGATGTCTATCTCAACTTTAATTCGTTCTCTGTTAGCATGCTTTTCTTCCCATGAATTAATCTTTGATTTCCATCTTATAGCTAAGAACTTCTCCTCAATATTTTTTTCTACACTATCCAGATGTTCCATCAGGCCATCTACACAACCAAGAAGGAATGACTCCATATAATCATTTTGCTGTTCAAGAGTCATATTTCCTTCCTCTTCTTCATATTTAGCAATAAGTCCATTCTTTGCTTTAAGAAGAAATATTTCAGATAGACGATTGTAAAGCTGTATGACTATTTCTACATTTTCTCTCTTACCTATCACCATCATTATTGATGGTTGCTCTAAAATACCCATATTTCGACAATAGTTTCTCTCAGCTAGCTTACCCATAAGGATATCTCTCCAATTACCGTACTCATCATGGGCTGGCATTTTGGATGACATAAATAAGCCATCTTTTTCATTATCATCTTCACTTGTTATTTCATCAAGTGAAAGATTATACTTCGTCAGTAGTTTATGGATAGCATTAGCAGCTGCAAATGCTTCACCGCTTTGCCCTACATTTTCTGCAGAGAGCTGCAATTCCATAAGCTTCCTAATCTTCTGAATAATTGCATTTCTTTCCATAATTGTTCATTTTGATGTTTTAAAAATCCGACCTGTTTAGGTGAGGATATATTTTTTATTAACGAGATTATAGTTCCTCAAACTCTTTTTCAAGTTTTTCTTTTAATGACTTACAGAGTTCTTGAACTTTACTTTTTAATTCATGATCCACGCAAAATGAAACGAATCCTGCTCTTTCAAAATTCAGCTCAAAATAATCGAGGTTTCCAATTTTACAAATTAGGTCTAATTCGTCTATACGTTTTACAAGCCAAGCAGCCTTGTCGTATTTATTTCTTTCCATACACTTTTATTTTTAAGTTCCTTAATAAATTATATTCCTAATCTTTAGGCAATGGTAGCTGAGCAAAAAACACCCAATCTTCATTCTCGTAGGTAATACCTAAATCATCTACAATGTTCCATCCATTTTCTGGGCTTCTTCCTGCATTGACCGCACGTTTACAAGCTTCAATAAGGTTGTGGAACTTATAGTATGTGTTACTACTGGCGTTGAACAGGGCAACTTCGCCCTGCCTTAGGTTAAAATCCTTGTAATTCATATTTATTATGTATTTATATTTTTCTCACACCAATCAAAGAATGATCTTGCGAGTTTTTCAATTTCATCTATCGTTTGTCCCTTGTAATCTAAGAACATACTTACTCGTTTGATAGATTTATTATAAACAAGAAAGTTTATTTGCACACTAAATTCTTCTTCACCATATTTTGCGAATTTTCTCCAATCGTAAACACCACATTTTATTGAGCACCTATACGGAGGTTGCTTAATTAATTTGAAATAAACAAGATCTTCATTACGCCACACAGCCCTTGTCCATCTCTCATAACCATGCTTTTGGAGGTCTTCTTCAAACTTGTAATATTCTTTTTCGGTCATATTATTCTAACTTGATGTGTGTAGTATCATTTGCTTTCAACTCCGCCAAAATTTTCTTTACTAAGTCATAATCACTTTTGCGCTGCCATTCGACTTCAATATCATCTGTTGCTTCGTCATAATGATACTTGCGTACATAATCTGTCATCGCCTCTTTAAAGTTATCTTCATCTATTCCATCTTCATCAGCTTCGACAATGATTTTCGATAACTCACAACATTCTGTGTGTGCACGGAATGTTCCTACATCGCCAAAATACTTATTGAATTGCGCTCTATATTTCTGCCCTTTATTTATTTTTGAAATACACAACTCGCAATAGTATTCTTTGCGTGCTGTTACAACCTTATCACTTATTACTTCTATCATTTTGTTTTTCCTCCAAACGTTTACTTATCAACTCAAATACCTTACAAAGTAAATAGCCTAACAATAGTCTACACACTCTTTTTGCTTTACGTAAATATAAGCGAAGCCCCTTTCCTATAGGTTTTGCCTCCTCTTCTTTAAGTAATAAGAAACATATACACGCTAACAGCATGTAGTATTTTCCATATGGAGTCTTCTCCTTCTTATGTTCTTTTCTATTTGTTATATTCATAATTATTCCCTTAATATTATTATTTTGCTTTCAAGTGTGACATCCCTGCTTTATCCATCCACTCATTGTAATGCTGTACGGCAGCATCGCCAGTGATACCCTTTGCAAGTCTGTCTTCCAGTTCTGCAGCATATACTCTTTCTTCCTCTCTTATGTCTCGTCCTATGCAATCGAGTTGATTGGAAATCCGTTGTAGCTGTGTTAATATATCTCCCTTCATTATTTCTTTCTATAATTAAAAATACCAGTTCTTACTCCCTCTCTACGCATGATAGAGCAAAGCATAGCAACCTCTCCCATATTTTCACATACAACTTCTTCCGCTTCTTTAATGACATTTATCATACTGCCATTCCATTCTAACAGTCCCCATGAAATAGGAAGTTCTGCTGGTTTTATAATACCCTCTGGTGCTAAGTAATATCTTTTATTACCAAGTGCATAATGTCTATATTTGTCATCTTCAGTTCTAAATTTCTTCGCTTTGTCTTTCAGAAAGTCTCCTCGTGAGGTCTTAACTTCTATCATCATTGATTCGAAACCTGTTGTTCCCCATACATCAGGATTTTCTGCATTTACAGTACAAAGCTCTACGGCAACTATTTTGTAAGAAGACCACTTCTGCTTACGCATCCATTTTGCACCTTCACAGCAGAGTTTATAATGTAAACTTTCTGTTTTACTCATATCGTATGCTCTTAATTACCTTGTCGTATCACAAGTGTATGTTATCTATCAGTCCTTATGAAACACAGATTTCTGAGATATTGCATCTAAACTAAAGTTGCTTAGTTTCTTGCGAAGCTCCTTGCAAAACTCCATCTGCGCTCTCATTTCAGAGTTGTATCCCTTTCTGTCACCCCTTAATTCATCTTGAAGATCGTAAATAAGGTTAATAATCTCTTCTTTTGCCATATAAAATCCCTTTTTAAAGGATTCATTTTGTTTTATCTTATTCATTCCAACTTTAGTCTTTATAATTAGTTCTTTTTTAAATAGCAATAGATTTTTGCATTAATCTATCACAGATAGCTTCACAAAGAACTTTACTCATATTGACTTCAACAGCATTGCCAATATATTTTTTTTGTTCAGCTTGTGTTCCGACCAGGATATATCCCTTTGGAAATCCCATAATACGTTTTAACTCGCTTATGTTCAGCATTCGCATCTTAATGTCTATTATGCCATACATAGCCATAAACTCCTTAATTTTAAGGGTCATTTCGCTATCTGTATCAAACATTCTTATTCCTAATCCTTTTTCTGTGTTAACTAGGTACGGGGGCATTTTATCCATCCTGGCAATCAGAGTAAAGCACGGTTTATCAACATCACCACCGGCTGATTTAAACTGTGGATTCATCAGAAAACAATCCACAACTTTTTGTTTGGGTGTCGTTAGGACGGCAGGACATGGCGCATCAATACTTGACAGCTGTCCACCGCCGGAATACTCATTGGTCAAGAACCTTCTTGACATTAAACCCAGCTGGTCTTTTGTCGTGAGTGTAGGACATGGAGACTCAACGGAGCGATTCCCTCCATTTCCATAGTAAGCTGTTACAAAGCAATGATGATCCTTGGTTGTAATGGTTCCTGCAGGTACATCAATCGACTGGTTTTTGGAGTATGGATCTCCACTGAAAGCCTTAGACATAAAGTTGACATTGGCAACGCCCAGACGATTTTGGCAAGCTACAGTTGGACATGGTTCATCAATGCTAGGAGCTGTATATTTTCCTGTTTGGTTCATTGAATTGTATTTTATAAGGAAGGCCTCTTTTCCTCCTGCTACAAATTTTATTAACCCAGCATATATCCTCTTCAAAGTCTTTTCACATAAAGGCTTCTTTCTATTGAAGATACTTTGCCCCTTCTCGTTCATGTCAAGAACCTCTCGAACAGGTTTCCACTTCTTATAGATCTGGAACATTCCACTATCTCCATTTTTTGAATATGTTGGAATAGGAAATGCTATAGGAAGTCCTTTCTTTGCAAATTGTCCGAAAAATCTCTTTCTTGATGTATACGCTCCATAATCAGCAGAGTTTAATAATCTCCAGTCATAATTATATCCATAAGACATAACTTTATTAGTCCATCGGACATAACTTCTACCCTTTAGCTTTGATATTGGATGTCCCTTTTCATCCATATCACCCCAGCTCATAAACTCTTCTACATTCTCTATTTGAATGTAATCTGGATCTATCTTTTCTATGTAACGAAAAAGATGATCTGCAAGTGTTCTACTATCTGCATCACGTGGCAGTCCACCTTTTGCCTTACTAAAATTAGTACATTCAAGCGAAGCCCATAGAACTACTAAAGCTGCAGGATACTTTGCCTTCATTCTTGTTAAATGTGTAATAAGATTAGTAAGGTCTAAAGTGCGGATATCCTCCATAAAATGTAATGTATGAGGATGGTTAGCTTGGTGTGATGCAATGGCATTTACGTCATGGTTTACACACGCAATAACTTTTGCACACGCCTGTCCATCAAACTCTGCTTGTTCAACGCCAGTGGTAGTTCCTCCTGCTCCACAAAAAAGATCTATGTATAAAAGTTTAATATTATTCATTTGTTTTCTTCTTTGACATAATGTACGCTAATTCTCTAAACTACAGTTTCCTGGAGAAGAATCATGATTTTCTATAATTCTTACCGTTTTATACAGTTGAATTTATAATCTCGTCTACGGACTCAAACTGTGGTTCTCCTAACAGTTCTTGGCATACATTGATTATATCAAATGCCATGTCATCAGCTTCTTTATTAGACTCGCTGCCAATCTTCTCTATCATTGACTTTTTGATGTATTTTAGTTCCTTATCACTAAACTCGTCATCAAATTTACCCTCAGTCCGTCGTGCTGTTATCTCAATAGTAT
>ERZ773013.1281-NODE-1281-length-14980-cov-7.735544_pt1 | contig 14980 bp, 10 predicted proteins | sample MGYA00511670_ERZ773013 | MGnify/ENA primary metagenome ERZ773013 (study PRJEB29015, sample SAMEA2738120) | human oral metagenome | biome: human oral; feature: human-associated habitat; material: saliva | place: China | collected 2257 ...
CTTGCCTTAAGGTGCCCCTGCATGCTTTAGCCGAGGGCCATAAGGTGCTCACAGCTTTATTGCGACGCTAAGCTAGATAAAGCTTTTTGTGGTCCTTAAAGATAGCTATGTCGCCTATAAGCTTTATGGTCGCAACAAAGGCTTGTGACCTGACAAGGTTAGGGTGTACAGGGGTACCCCTGTCCAAAGCCAGCACCTCTTGAAAGCTCTGTAGCAGATGCCACCTGTCCTTAAAAGCTCAAATATGTATCTGTAGACGCTATAGAGGGTTGTGGCACTAGAGTCGCTCTGCTTTAGATCCCCTAAGAGCTTGAAAAAAAGCTAAAGTGCCTCTTCGTCCTTGTCCTATATCGCCTAAGAGGGCCTTTATGAGAGGCCCCACACAGATCCTTGCCGCCTGCAAACTCCCTGATGCGTCTTAACGCCTCATCTGGCTTCTTTTGCTCTTTGGCCCTGGCTTAGGTGAGCTTTCCTGATCTTTTCGTACTTGATAACCCACTCATCTAAGGTCTTGTTGCTGACCTCAAGCTCTTTGGTGTACGCTCTGATGCTTCTCTTTGGGTCTGCCTGGCTTTGCCGCAGTACTGGTAGCCTTTAAGCGCTACTCATCTATATACTGCCTGGGAAGCTTCGACTTGGACTTTGCCTTCTTCTGCCTTATTTGCACTCACTGACATCTCATGGCTTAAATCTACAGGTGGTGTTGGGTGGGCATCTGGGCAAAGGATACTTGCGTCCAGTTGTCTACCAGAAGATTACAGCTTAGAGGCCATCGCCGAGGTGCTCTCTGAGGCGAACGGAAATTCGCAATGGTCGTCTGATCCCACTCCGGTATTTGTCAGGTTTCATGCATTTATCCTTGTGCGTGGCGGGTGTGGCACGGGTTGCCGTAGAATGTGCGCGACGACACCTAAGGAGGACGCATGCGCAAGAGCAACCGCGAGATTACTGACTTCAACGAGATCGTGCAGGTCTTGAAGGGGTGCGACGTGTGCCGCGTCGCGCTGAACGACACGGACGGCACGCCGTACATTGTGCCTGTGAACTTCGCGGTCGGCGTGGACGGCGACCACGTCACGCTGTATTTTCACAGCGCGCTTGAGGGCCACAAGCTTGACCTGGTCGCACGCGATGCGCGGGCCGCGTTCGAGATGGACCGCGGGCATCAGCTGCAGTACTCCCGCGAGCGCGGATACTGCACGTTCGCATATGAGTCGGTCATGGGCAAGGGCACAGTGCGCATGATCGAGGACGAGAAAGAAAAGGTCCGCGCGCTCGACGCGATCATGGCTCAGTACCATCCCGAAGGTGACGCGCCCTACAACCCGGCGGCTATTCCACGCACCGTCGTCTGGTGCCTCGACGTCACTGAGATGACCGGCAAGCGGAAGCCCCTCAAGCCGGGGATGTAGAAGCCCGCAGCCTCGCAGATTCTGCAGCACGTGGGCAATTACAAAACTCCCAAACCAGCGATATAGAACCGCCCAACCCGGATCATTCGACCCCTCAACCCGCCGTTTGTGAAAACAGTGTTAGTATAAGCTAACAATTATGAAGCTATCGGTGACCGTGTTACTGCAGCAACAACAGCTCGCTCGCGAGTCTGCTTTTCTTTCCGTTTAGCGGCACACAGGATAGGTGGGACAGAATGGACGAAAGAACAGCGCAATCTCTTGCATCTAGCGGATTGCTGGATGGCGTTCCTCGCGAATTGTACGAGGAAACCCTGGTCAAGCTGAAGGTTCGTGAAAAGAGCTATCTCGAGGGGGAGCTTTTGCTGCGTCTCGGATCGCGTCCGGAGGCAATGGGCGTCGTGGTGGACGGGTACGTCCGCATCGATTTCTACGATGATGACGGTAATGCGTCTACAATTACCATGGTGGGGCGGGGTGGAATGTTCGCTGAGGCTGTGGCGTGCGCTGGAGACCCGAGCATCGTGCAGGTCCAGGCCGCGTCCGACGTGCGCGTGCTGTGGCTGGATATGAATCGCATGATGACCGGGCGCGTCATGCGCGAAACACCCTACGTGGGTGTGATCATGGCGAACAATGTACGTATGCTTGCGCGGAAGAATACCCTGCTCGTACGCAAGCTGCAGCTGCTTTCGCAGAAGCGTTTGCGTGATCGAATCAAGCTGTACTTGGTTCAGCGTGAGAGCGGCATGCTCCCCAAAGATACCATGGCCGAGCAAAGCCGCACGTCGCTGGCGCGCTATCTGGGTGCCGACCGTAGTGCGCTTTCCCGCGAGCTCGGGCGGCTGCGGGACGAGGGCATCGTGTCGCTCGATGGCGGAACGATCAATATCGTCGATCGCTCGTTCTTAGAAAACTAGTCGTTTCGGTCGCCCTCTTCGTACCCGCCGTATCCCGAAAAAGTAGAAAATTTTTCTCATACGCTGCCGCAGCAACAACTCTAGGTGTCTGTTTCCGTAAAGTTAGCTATGGAAAACTATTGGAAGCTCGGACGTCTGTAGGCGAGCTTAGCGGGAAAGGTGAACTCATGAACGAGTCCAAGGCAATATCGGTCCCCTGGCGCGAATTTCTGAAGGTCGCTGCAGGGGCGGTTGGTACTGCGGCGGTGGTGACAACAGGGCTGGGTTCGTCAGGTCTGGATGATGCGCTGGATTTCGGGCCTGAGGAGGCATTTGCTGCAGCAGCTTTTTCATCCGGCACCTATACGGTCATGGCGAATTTGTATGTGGCGGCAGCAGATACTCCAATTGGTAAAAACGCATACGTTACAAACTCCGGGAATCCCCCAACTCACAAACTCACATCACCAGTGTCGGATAACGCTACGCTTGTGGTCGACGCTGACGGCAAGAAGACCCTGACGGTGCCGGTGGTCAATAACACGTTTGGCGTGCGTTCGATTGCTTCCTCTTCAACGGACGGAACAGTGTTGGTGCTTTCCACGTCTGATACGACTTGGACTGCGCCCAGCTTTCCGCTCTCCTCGACTCCGTATAGTACGAGGATTTCCTCAATTACATTCGATGTGACGAACTTCGCCGGGGCTCTTCGGTGGCCGATTGCAGCACCTGCGCGGAATATGCGACATTCCCGCTATATAGGGGCGACAAGGCGTGGGACCTGCATCTGGCGGTCGATTTATCCAATGCTCAATAGAGCGAATTGTTGCAAGGGAAGTCGAGCGGCCTGTTCGGTGCGAGTGGGCAACCTGTGTATCTTAACTTTCGAGTAGGGGAAGTGGTGAGAAAAAATACGATTGAATGGCCTAGGATTCACGGGGGTCTTAGGGCCTTGCGCTCGAAGGTGCTGGGCTTTGTGCTTTCCGGCGTGTTGGCGTTCTCCATGGTGCCAAGCTCCGCTTTTGCCGCTAGCCAAAACGGTGCAACCGGTCTTCTCGAACCCGCTGCGGTTCAGCAGATGGATTCCACCGCGGGTGCGGCTGTCGATCAGGCGAACGCTTCAAACGCTGCCAACTTTTCCGACCAGCAAGAGAAGAGCACTGACGAGGCTGCCGCCAATACCCCTGCGAATAGCTCGGGTGCAGAGGCTTCGGCGGAAGCGGCAGAGCTGGCGACCACCGGTAGCAACGATAGCGCCAACAGCGCAGAGCCGAATCCCAACGGTACGGATTCCAACACCGCTGTGCAACCCGAAGCTGCGGCTGCATCCAGTGAAAAATCGGGGTCTTCTGTAACCCAGGACACAGCCAAAAATTCCGGGCTCAGCCCGGAATCGTCCTTGGTGAGCGAGCAGCGGGAACAGAAGCTCATACTGCCGGAAGCCCAATCGGACAGCTCCTTCACTCTTCCGGCGAGCAGCGCGGAGTTGGAAGCGGGAACCTACACCGTCTCCGCGAACGTGTCCATGTTGACCCCACTCGGTTTCCCTGGGTACACAACCAGCCCTTACAACCCCGAGGGAATCGGCGGAAAACTGGGCATTCCGTCTGCGCCGGTGACTGACAACGCAACCTTGGTGTTGGGGGCGGATGGCTCCCACACCCTTACGGTCGATCTAGCCAACCCCGTCTTTACCGTTCAAGACGTTGAGAGCAGCGACAGCGTAACCGTTAAAAACGTTGTCACACAGCCGATCGAGACGAAAACCGACGACGAGCAGTACAACAAAGATCTCGCTTCGGCAGGCATCACGAGCCGCATTTCGCAGGTGACCGTAAACCTGAACAACTGGACGGGCAGCTACCAGTTCGCCAACTGGAAAGTGTACGCGATCACCCTCGGAACGTTCTTCCCCAACGCCGACTCTCCGTCTATCACGTCGCTTGACCTGAGCGTCGACCTGGCAAATGTAAAAAAGCGGGTCAGCGGTGATTTTCAGAAAACGTACACGGATGCTGCAACTGGTATCAGCGTTACGGTTTCTGCCGATAAGGAAGCATCGACCATCGCTCGGCTTCAAAACGCACAGCTAAAGGTTGAAAAGGTCGAGTCGGGTGCCGATCACGATGCCGCCGTCTTCGGTCTCGCACAACACTATGCTTCGACTCCAACGTTCGACCAATACAAAATCAATCTCGTCGCCAACGGAGAGAGCATCCAGTTCGACGACAAAACTTCGGCATCGGTGACGGTTCCCGCTTCCGCCAACGATTGGACGGTATATCAGCTTGCGAATGGTGAGCTGATCGCAGCTAGCCCAACATTCGATTTTGGAGCCATCACATTCTCCGCAATCAGCCTGGGGAATTTCGTTTTCGTGGAACCATGAGGGCGCCTCTGCCTATTTGTACACGCGCACGGTCGTGGATTCTCCCACCGGCGCGTCGATGACGTATTCCACTGATGGATCGTTCGAAGAACAGATATTCAGCAGGGACTACCCGGGCGTTTCTGGAGGGGAGTTGCTGGATGCATTCATGCCCGATGTTGAGGGTGTGTTTTCGATGGAAGCTCCTGATGCCTTCCTACAGAAAGTCGCAGAAACCGCATCGAGCGATGGCACGTTCGCGTCGTCTCATGTGCAAGGTGCCTTCGCCATGGCAATCGTGGGTGGCAGGCAAACGTATGGATGGAAAATCGGCGCTCCCCTCTGTGGATTTGGAAGTATCGATTATACGTTTACGGCAGGCAAGAATCCGTTAGGCGTGTCGCTTCCCGTTTCTAACGACGACGTGGCCGTGTATGCCGTCACCGGAACGCATGGCGGCACTGTGCAAACAGTCAGAAGGCTTAGCGCTCATGTCGTCGATGGATACGCTCAGGTCTCGCTCAACGATTCTGACGTACAGATTTCGAACTTCGTCACTCTGATGTACCGCTCCGCTGTAGGCGCTTCGGGCTTGGATAATCTCACGATGGAGGTAAAACCACTCATCGACAATTCCGAAGTCGCCTACCTCGTGGTGGTGGAGCCGGCAGAGACCCCGGTCGGCAAGCCGACGACGGCGACCGGACTGGTCTACAACGGTATGGAGCAGATCGGCGTCGCCGAAGGTGGGGGCTACGACCTCGTCTCCAACAGCGCGACCAACGCCGGCGCCTGCACGACGATCGCCATGCTGAAGGAAGGCTATGTGTGGTCCGATGGAACCGCTGACCCGGTAGTGCTGACCTGGAGCATCGGCAAGGCGATACTGACCGCTTCCTATCAGAGCAGGACGATCACCGTTGGCCAGACCCCGGCGCTCGCCGTGGATGTGAACGGGTTCGTCAATGGTGAGGATGCGAGCACCGCGGCCGGCTACGAGGCACCGACCGCCTCTGTCGCGGACTCCTTCGACGAAGGCACCTACGAGATCACGCCTAGGAGCGGCAATGCCGACAACTACCAATTCGCTTACGTGGGTGGCACGCTGACGGTCAAGACGGCGAAGAAGCTCGAGCCGGGCACGTACACGGTGACGGCCAACCTCGCTATGCCAGGCCAGTTCAATCCGCTCGTACCGGGGCTCACGGTCTATGCGAACAGCCCAGATAACCCCTTCGGCCCCACAATCGACGAGAACGACCCCGCGAAGGTGACGGCGCAGATCCCCTCGAAGCCGCTCAGCATGAACGCAAAGCTCATCGTCGCGGCGGATGGGACTCGGACACTCGTGCTGCCCATCGAGAACCCCATCTTCACGACGCAGGACCTCGGTGCGAGCGATCAGCTCGCCAACGTGCACACCGAGCACGTGGCCCCCACCGCAGGCGGTGGCGACTGGAACGGTTCGTACAACCAGCGCACCGATCGCATCCATATGATGTCGGCCGAGCTGCCCGCCGGGCAGAGTGCCGGCACGGCGACGTTCACCTTCAAGGGCAGCGTGCTGTACGCCGTCCCGCTTGACAAGGAGCTTGCACCCACCGGCGACACGGCGCTTGTGCTCACGGTCGGCTATGACAGTCTTTCCAAGGAATCCGACAGCACCGAGCTTCCTGCCTTCGTGCAGGACGGCAACGGCTCCGATAACAATAGCACCAGTGACAACAGCGGTTCCAGTAGCTCCGACAACGGCGGCACCAACAACTCTGGCAACGGCGTGAACGCCGGCGGCTCCAATGGCAACGCCGGCAACGGTTTCAGCGGTGGTATCGGAGAGGGCCTGTCCGGCTCCGACATCGGTGACAAGATCTCCTCTGTCGACGGTCACCTCGCGGCCGGCACCTACACGGTTTCCGCCAACATCTGGGTCGACAGGAGCGAAGCGGGCCTTCCGCTTTCACCCCACTTCACGAATACGTCCTTCCCGCCGAGCACGTCGGTGTCGAAGAACGCCACGCTCACCGTCGAGCCTGATGGGCACGCATACGTAGTAGTTCCCATCGTCATCCAGTCGCGCATCATGCACGTGAAGTCTCTCTGGGCTGAACATCGTGGACGCGTCGTACGACGACGAGGGTGGACTGACGAGCATCACGGTCGACCTGGGTATCCTCAACGATGCAAGCACGATCGCGAAGACGGCTACGGCCAACGTCACCCTGGGCTCGCTTGCCAGCACCATCATCGGCGGAGTGGCAAACCGCACCTGGACCGTCACCTTCGAAGTGGTGTTCAACGGTGCTCCCACCCAGACGGGCGGCGTTCTGACCCAGGCCGTCCAGAACCTCATCAAAGGCCAGAGCTCTGAGGGCACGGCTGCGGGCGGAGAAGAGGCTGCCGACGAAGCAGCGGCTGACGCGCTTGCCGCTCTGGACGGTGAGATAGGCGCGGCAAAGGACGGCTCTGGCTCTCTCCACATCGCCCAACAGCAAGGTCGCGGGCTCTCCGACCGAGGGCGGTGACGGCGGCGCCAACCCGATGGTCGCCATCCCGGTTGTGCTTGTTGCGGCAGCCGTGGTAGCGGGCATCCTGGTGGCGTACAAGCGCCGCAAGAAGGGGGGCTTAGAATGCGTAGATCTTTCAGTAGGCGATCGTTCCTTGCCCTCGGCGGCGTGGCCGTGATGTCGGTGGGGCTTACGATGGCGGGCTACTCGCCGATGCAGGGCGAACCGACCGTACAGGTGCAGTCGTCAGACTTCAGCTCGCAGCCGGAGGAGCGCGACCTTATGGGTAGCGCCGACCCGTGCGACGTGCGCGTCGGGCTGATTATGGGGCCGCCTTCCATGGGGCTTTCCCAATTCATGCTGGCTGTTCAGAATGGCAAGACCGAGAATAACTTCGAGTTCACGGTGGATGGAGTGGACTACATCAGCCTGTCCGCGTCGCTGAACCAGGGCGACTTCGACATCACCACCCTGCCGAGCAACATCGGGCCGATCCTGTACAACAACAAGGAGCTGCAGAACAGCTACCAGGTGATCAGCGTCAACAACCTCGGCGTTCTGTATGTCATGACCACTGTCTCTTCGATCTCGGCGTTTTCCGATCTCGCCGGACGCCGCGTGTACGGCTACGGCGAGGGCGGTACGCCCGAGTACACTGTCGAGGCACTGCTGAAGAAGACCGGGATGGAGGACAGCTTCATGCTGGAGTTCAAAGCGACGCCGTTTGAGGTGCCGAACCTCATGCAGCAGGAGGAAAACTGTGTGGCTATTCTTCCGCAGCCGTTCGTCTCGCTTTCGAAGCTGATGGTGGAGCCGCTGTACGTGCCTGTAAGCATCACCGCCGAATGGAACAAGGCGTTCGCCGATACCGGCAGCCAGGCCATCACCACGACGACGATCGTGAACCGGGCCTTTCTCGAGGAGCACGAGCAAGCTGTAGTGGAGTACCTGCAGATGTCAAGCATGTCGGTCGAATGGACACTCGAGAACATGGACAAGGCGGCCGCGCTGCAGGAAGAGCTGGGGACGTTTATGAACAACAGCGTGGCGGCCGACGCTATGCCGCAGATCGCCCTGACGTGTCTGACTGGCACGGAGATGCGCGCTGCGCTTTCCGGGTTCATCGACGAGCTGTATGCCGCCAACCCTGATTTGGTGGGCGGAGCCATCCCCGGCGAGGACTTCTACTATCTGCCGTTCACCGGCACAATCGACGATGACGCGATCGGCAAAGAGCAGGCGCAAGCGGCGGTGCAGCAGTAGATGGATTCAAGTAGCATCAAACGCCTGCTCGGCAAGGTATGGTCGGCGTCGGGCTGCTCCGATGTGAACGGTGCGCAGGATCGAATCGCTCCGATCGTGCCCCTGTCCGAGATCTCACAGGCGACGGGGATACCTGAGGAGCGTCTCGCTATGATGGCGCAGATAATCCGCAAGGACGGTCTGGCCGACGAGTATATGGCCTCCATGATGAAGATGGCGACCGGAAACGGCGTGGGCATCGACAAGATTCTGGCGATGCTGACGTCGCTCGGTGTGCCGCGCTCCCAGGCTACTCGTGTGGCCCGGTCCCAGGGGCTCATGGACGATCGGGAGGCGCAGCGCATCCTCGACGAGGAGAGGTGCGCGCAGAAGGCAGCCGCGGTCAACGAGGCATGCGCGGGTAGGAGGCGCTTCCTGAAGAAGGACGCCATCATCGTGTTTTGGGTGCTGGTATGGCAGCTGCTCGACATGGTCATGAACAACCGCCTGGTATTGGCAGGACCCGTGCGTGTGGCGCAAGCTTTGGCCGAGCAGGTAGTGAAGCCCGACTTCTGGGCGGTGTGCGGCGCGTCGCTTCTGCGCATCGCGGCGGGATTTTTGCTGTCATTTGTCGTGGGGATCCTGCTCTCGCTCGTGGCGTACCGGGTGCGCATCGTGCGCGATCTCGTGGAACCGATCGTCTCGCTTCTGCGCACCATTCCCGTGGTCAGCATCATCATGCTGCTGATTTGGGTGGGTAACCAGGCGCTGACTGTGTACCTCTCGTTTCTGATCGTATTGCCGCTCATCTACACGAACATGCTCACGGGTCTTGAGAACGTGGACCCGCAGATGCTGGAGATGGCGCGCGTGTACAAACTGTCGCGGTGGCGCACGTTTCTGTACGTGTACCGCCCAGCGCTCATGCCATTTTTATCCAGCAGCAGCAAGCTGGCGCTGGGCATGAGCTGGAAGAGCGGCATCATGGCTGAGGCCTTGGCTACGCCGAAGCCGTCCATCGGCAAGGAGATGGCGCAGGCGCGCACGTATCTGAACACGCCTGACCTGTTCGCCTGGACCGTGGTCGTCATGATCATGAGCTAGGGAAGCGATGATTAATTCCCAATAATGTGCCAAAGAGGATCAGCCACGTGGCCTTTCACAGCCGGCATGGGCATTAATCATCGTTTCCCTAGGCTTTCGAGAAGCTGTTCATGCATCTGCTGAAGCTGGCGGGCCGTCCGCTCGGCGGGCTTTTAGGCGTCGAGGACGATGAGAGAGGCGCACGATGAGCGTGGAGCTGCTCCATATCGAGAAATCATTCGGGCAACAGCGCGTTCTGCACGACGTGAACTTCACATTCGAGAAGGGGCGCGTCTACTGTCTCATGGGGCCTTCGGGCTCCGGCAAGACCACCCTGTTGCGCGTGCTGCTGGGGCTGGAGCGCGCCGACGGTGGCAGTGTTCGCGGGCTTGTCGCGGGGGACGTGTCCGTCGTGTTCCAGGAAGACCGTCTCTGCAACGTGCTCACGCCGGTGGAGAACCTGGCACTGGTCATACCCGGGCGTGCCAGTCGTCGCCGTCTGCGCGACATGCTGAGTGAGATCCTGCCCGAACGCTGCCTAGACAAGTCGGTCATACAGCTTTCCGGTGGCCAGCGCCGGCGTGTGTCGCTCGTGCGTGCGATGGCGTTCCCCAGCAAGATGGTGGTGATGGACGAGCCGTTCACCGGGCTGGACACCGCCACACGGCGCACGACGATCGAGTTCATACTGCGCTACATCGATGGGGCACGCTTCTCGTTTCCACCCATGGGGAGGAAGATGCAGAGCTTCTGGGCGTGCAGAGAGTGCTGATGGCTGAGTTGATGGGATAGGGCGCAGCATGTAGGTGGTGGCTCGCGCTCTCCGGATCAAGCCGCCTATGCCGTCCCCGACGTTGCATCCCGGCGACCCAACTTCAACGGGAGAGCAACGTCTTGGGAAATTCTCCCGAAGTGTGACTGTAGCAACAGCACAGCGCACCTCGCTGTCGGACAATGGTGCCAACAAATTAGTTAAGGCTAACAAATGCGCCCGACCAGGCGCGCAACGAAAGGACAACCATGGCTGAAATCGATATGACCAAGTGTATGCGCGACGTGGTGATCGAAGATCCGATGTTCGGGCAGTTCCTTGCCGACAAGGGATTTCCGTTCTCGATAGAGAACCCCATCGCCGAGCTGGTCACGTTCACTGACGTCGTGCAGCTGCAGCATCTCGACAAAGATGCGTTTCTGGCCGAATACGACGCGTACCACGCAAACGGCGGTGTGCTGCCCGAGGGCAGCGAGCCGACTTGCACGGGCTGCGGTCTGTAGGTGAACGCCGTGTACACGTTCGGAATCGACATAGGTGTGTCCTCGGTCAAGGTTGCGGCCGTCTCGTGTGACTCCATCGAGCGATCGGTGTGCCCCCTGCTGTTCAGTGATATGCGCTCCCACGAGGGCGACCCCGTGGCCTGCCTGCGCGACGTGCTGGATGATGCCGCTCAGACGCTGCGGCCCGACGAATGCGCGGGCTGGGGTGTCACCGGACAAGGGCGCCAGGCCCTGGGGTGTCCGGAGGCTGCGCTCGAGGACGTCCCGGCCGTTACACTGGGTGCCGAGCTGCTCGCGCCCGAAGCCCATTCGATCATCGAGGTGGGCGGTCAGCGGGCCCTGTACGTGACAGGCGTCGGGCCGGGTCGCACGCCGCGGTTCTCCGCGAATGACGGCTGCGCAGCGGGCACGGGTGCGTTCTTCGAAGATCAGATGCACCGCCTGGGGATGAAGATCGAGGACTACTCGGGCATGGTGGGTGCGGCCAAGAGCATTCCGCGACTTTCGGGGCGCTGCGCCGTGTTCGCCAAGACCGACATCATCCACCGGCAGCAGGAGGGCGTGCCGACCGAGGACATCCTGCTGGGTCTGTGCTACGCGATGGTGAGGAGCTACAAGGCGCTCATCGTGCGCAACCTGCCTGTGCAGGCACCGGTAGCGCTTGCGGGCGGCGTGCTTTTGAACGAGGGCGTGGTGCGCGCCGTGCGCGAGGTGTTCGGGCTGGGAGAAGGCGAGCTCCTGCTCGAGAGAGCGAACTTGTACTTTCAGGCGGCGGGTGCGGCGCTGCATGCGGCGTCGTGCGAGGAGTCAGTCACGCTTGAGCGGCTGACCCAGGTGCTCGAGAACCACCCGCCTGTCGAGCTGCTGCCGCGCCTTGAGGCGCTGCCCTCCCTGGACTACGATCCGGGGTTGGGGTACACGGTCCTGCCCGAGCCGTGGCTGGTGGATGAGACGGGCGTCACCCCATGCGCGCTGGGAATCGACGTTGGCTCCACCAGCACGAGCCTCGTGCTGGTGGATGCCCGGGGCCGCCTTCTGGACGCGCAGTACCTACGCACGCGCGGCGACGCGAAGGCGGCCGTGGAGCAGGGCCTGGCATCTTTGGGGGAGCGCCTCGGCAGTAAGGTCCGCGTGGACGCGGTGGCGACCACCGGCTCGGGCCGGTCGCTGATCGGAGAGTATGTGGGGGCTGACATCGTGCGCGACGAGATCACCGCGCAGGGCCGCGCTGCCACGAAGGCCGACCTGCGCGTGGACACCGTGTTCGAAATCGGTGGGCAGGACTCCAAGTACATCAGCCTCAAGAACAGCCAGGTGGTCGACTTCCAGATGAACAAGATCTGCGCGGCAGGCACCGGGTCGTTCGTGGAGGAGCAGGCCGCGCGTCTCGGGATAGCCATCGACGACTACGGCGAGCTGGCGCTTTCGTCCGAACAGCCTGTCGACCTGGGGGAACGCTGCACAGTGTTCGTGGAGACGTCCATCAACTCCGCCCTTGCGGCCGGCGCCGCGAAGTGCGATGTGGCTGCTGGGCTCTGCCAATCGATCGTGCGCAACTACCTGCATCGCGTCGTGGGCACAAAGCGGGTGGGGGACCACATCGTGCTGCAGGGCGGCGTGAACTACAACGCGGGCATCGTGGCTGCGTTCAAGCAGATCTACGGCGACCGCGTCACGGTGTCACCGTGGTTCGCGGTGTCGGGCGCCGTTGGTGCGGCACTGCTCGCCTGGGAGGCCGGCGTCGATCAGACGGCGTTCCGCGGGTTCGACCTTTCGGGCGGGTGTGCCAAGAAGAAGCGAGTCGACGCCGCCGAAATCGAGCGCAACCGCGCCTTCTTCCATCAGGGAGAGGAGCTGATGCTTGAAGACTACACCGGCAAGATCGACCCCGCGAAAAAGACTGTAGGCGTGCCGCGGTGCCTCATGATCTTCAAGCTCTTCCCGTTGGTTAACGCGTTCTTCACGCAGCTCGGGTTCAACGTAGTCATCTCCGACATGTCCGACGAGGAGATCGTGGGACTCTCCCAGTGCACCGCGCAGGGCGAGACGTGCTTCCCGGTTAAGCTGATTCACGGGCACATGCTGCAGCTGGTTGAGCGCGGTGTCGACTACATCTTCATGCCGTCGATCCATACGATCAAGCACGTGAAGTCGAGCGTCGCGCACAACTACGGCTGTCCCTACATGCACACGGCACCGCGGCTCGTTGCCAGCGAGCTCGGGCTGGAGAGGCGCGGTATCAAGCTGCTTTCGCCGCTGCTCGACCTGGATTTCGGGCAGCAGGCCATAGCGAAGGAGATGCTGAACCTGGGTGCCGAGCTGGGGCGCGAGCCGCGCGAGGTGGCGCGCGCGATGTTGGCCGGCAGCTTCGCCGTCAAGGAATTCACGCGCAAGACCGAGGAGGCCGGCGAGCAGCTGCTCACATCGCTTGCGCCCGGCGAGCGCGTGCTGGTGATGATCACGCGCAACTACGGCATCTCCGACGCGGTGCTGAACTCGGGCATCCCCGACGCGCTGATCGAGCGTGGGCAGAAGGTGATCACCATATCGCACCTGCACGCGCACGACCTGGACCTGAAGGATGACTACCCGAATATGTACTGGCCGTTTGGGCAGCATATCCTGTCTGCGATCAAGCTGATCCGCCGCGACCCGCGCCTGTTCGCCGTGTACCTCACCAACCACGGATGCGGGCCGGACACGATGCTCTCGCACCTGGTGGCCGAGGAGATGGGTGGCAAGCCCTACCTGCAGATCGAGGTGGACGAGCACTATTCGAAGGTGGGCGTCATCACGCGCATCGAGGCGTTTCTGAACAGCCTTGACCACTACCAGGTCAAAGACGAGTCCGCACTGCCGCTCACTGTGAAGGCCGTCGACCAGAACGAGCGTATGCTTGATCCGGGCGTACCGGTCGCCATGCCGGGATTCGGCACGGTGTCGCGCACGGTGGCTTCCGTGCTTGAGCGGCGCGGCTTCGACGTGCGCCGCTACCCTGCGACACAGCAGACGATCGCGCGCGGCAAGAAATACTCGACTACGAAGGAGTACCTGACATTCTCCGCCGAGCTGGGCATGGCGCTCGACGCGGTGGACGATGCGCAGCGGACGGCGCTGCAGCTGTTACTGCCGTCGAGTCAGGGTGCTGATGCCGATGGACAGTACGACCGCGTGATAAGAAGCATTTTGGATGCGCGCGGAAGCGAGGCGCCGATCGTGGCGCCGCGACTGGAGACACTGATCGACCGGGTACCGGATCCGGACTCGCTGTTCGACGCGCTGCTTGTGGCCGATGTGGCGCAGGCTGCGGACGCGGGTGAGCGCGAGGCGGTGCTCGGGCGGCTGCTTGAGGCCGGGTGTGCGTTCGATGCAGTCGTACGCGAGGCACAGCGGGTCGGCGACGCGGCTGTGAACGATGCGCGCAAGCGCGTTCTGGCCGTGGGGGAATGGCCGCTCGTGTGGGATGACAACCTGAACGCGGGTGCGCTTGTCCGCTTAGAGGCGTCGGGGACATGCGTGCTGCGTATGCCGGCAGCCGAGTACTTCTGGTTTTTGTGGAGCGATGCGCTTCGGGAACGCAACCGCAATGCGCCGAAGCAGGCGGAAGACAGTGAACTGCTGCGGGGCATGGCACGGCGGATGGCTGCCGTGTGCGAGGCGCTGGGCAGGGCGTCTGCGTACCAGCCCGATGCGAGCTCGCTTGTGCCGGCAGCCGATGCCATGGTCGGAAGCCTGCGAGCGGCAAACGCACGCTATCGCGCGGCGAAGACAAAGCTCGCTTCTGAGGTCGCCCAAGGCGTGCTCGCCCTGGCGTCGATGTACGAGAACACGGACATCATCCTGCAGTTGGAGGAAGCGGCTGCGGGGCTCGAGAACCCTGTTATGCACGTGACCTTCGACGGCGCGCTGGACGCCAGCATCGACGACAAGATCAGCTCGTTCGTGTACTACGTGTGAGGCGTCGAGCAACGAGGGGCTGCTTGTCGCTTGCCCGCAGGTGCATGGCGGCGAGTAGGTTGCTTGCCGGCTGGCTGTGTCTGGTAGTCGCTCCACCGCTCGTCGGTTGCGTTGCCTGCAGTCTCGCCGACGTCGCCCTGCTTAAAGAAGTTGCTTCTGTGCTAATGATTATAAATATCATATCAGACTTTGGTTTTTCGATCCCCGATATGGTGCTATGAGGCCCCTCAGCCGCGCTTC
>ERZ773013.1282-NODE-1282-length-14966-cov-60.522299_pt1 | contig 14966 bp, 8 predicted proteins | sample MGYA00511670_ERZ773013 | MGnify/ENA primary metagenome ERZ773013 (study PRJEB29015, sample SAMEA2738120) | human oral metagenome | biome: human oral; feature: human-associated habitat; material: saliva | place: China | collected 2257 ...
CAATCACCTCGGTGAAGATGCCCTTGACGGTCTGAGCCATAGCGGCGGTCACCGGACGGTTAGCGGCAATCACACCACCGTATGCGGACAGCGGGTCGCAAGCGTGCGCCTTCGCGTGGGCGTCCGCAATCGGGTCAGCTGCGCCGGGGGTTGCCACAGCAATACCGCAGGGGTTGTTGTGCTTGATAACGGCAACAGCCGGCTCGTCAAAATCGTAAGCAGCACGCAGAGCGGCGTCAGCATCAACGTAGTTGTTGTAGCTCATCGCCTTACCGTGCAGCTGCTCCGCCTGAGCAATGCCGGGGGCAGCGGCGGGGTCAGAGTACAGGGCGGCGCGCTGGTGCGGGTTCTCGCCATAACGCAGGGTCTCGCTGCGCTCGAAGCCCAGGCCAGCGTACGGGGGCCAGAAGTTAGCGTCCTCATCCTGCAGGAACTGGGATGCGGTCCAGGTAGCCACAGCGGTGTCGTATGCGGCGGTGTGGGCGAATGCGCCAGCGGCAAGGCGGCGGCGCTCGTCCAGGGAGAAGCCACCGTTCTTAGCGGCCTCAACGGTGCGCGCGTAGTCGGCGGGGTCCACCACAATAGCGACGGCGTCGTGGTTCTTCGCGGCAGCGCGAACCATGGAGGGACCACCAATGTCGATCTTCTCGATGATGGCGTCCTGATCGGCACCGGAAGCAACGGTCTCAACGAAGGGGTACAGGTTCACAACCACCAGGTCGAACGCCTCAACGTCCAGCTCTTCGAGGGTGTCGATGTGCTCCTGCTTGCGGCGATCAGCCAGAATACCGGCGTGGATGCGCGGGTGCAGGGTCTTCACGCGGCCTTCAAGGCACTCGGGGAAACCGGTCACTTCGGTGACCTCGGTGACGGGTACGCCTGCTGCCGCGATGGTGGATGCGGTAGAGCCGGTGGAGACCAGCGCGACGCCAGCCTCGTGCAGGCCGCGGGCGAACTCCTCCAGACCGGTCTTGTCGTAGACGGAAATGAGGGCGCGGCGCAGGGGCACGCGATCGAGCTCAATGAGAGACACAAATACTCCGATGCTTTAGACGTGCACGCCGGCTCTCGGCGGCACAGCTGGTGGATGGACGTAGCCTGCCAGGATCGACAGGATATGTGTGGGGGTATTCCCCGCCGCTGTGCACCTTCCCCTCAGGGGTACTCGGGTGCCACAACGGAACGTGTGTGGGCGGCGGGGTTTGAGCTCGGCTCATTCCGCCGCGAAAACCTAGTGGGCGGAATTAGCTGTCAGATGCAGTGCCGCGGGATTCAGCGCCGTGGGATTCAGCCAGGGATGCGATGGTCTGCACGAGCAGGCGGCGCTCCTGCACCTTAATGCGTTCGTGCAGGGTCTCTTCGGTATCGTCATCCAGAACGGGCACTGCCGCCTGGGCGAGGATGGGGCCGGTGTCAACGCCCGCATCCACAAAGTGGACGGTCAGGCCGGTAATCTTCACACCGTGCGCCAGGGCGTCACGCACGCCGTGCGCACCCGGGAAGGAGGGCAACAGGGCGGGGTGGGTGTTAATAATGCGGTTGCTGAAACGCTCGACCAGCTGCGCGTCAACAATGCGCATGAAACCGGCGAACACAATGTAATCGGGGTCGTAGGAAGCGATCTTTTCTTCCAGCGCGCGGTTCCAGGAGGGGCGGTCGGCGTAGTCGCCGGGCTGCACCAGGAAGGTGGGTACACCCGCCGCCTGGGCACGTTCAATACCCAGACAGGGCTTGTCGGCGCCCACAGCCGCAATGTCGAGGGGAAGCTCGCCCGCTGCTACAGCGTCGAGGATGGACTGAAGATTCGTTCCGGAGCCGGATACCATAACCACAATTCGCACCCGACTAGTATAACCCGTCTCACACCCTTATCCAAAGGGGTAGGAGGTTCACAACACACCTCAAGCCCAAAGGCGAGAACAAAGAAATCCCGGCGAGACAAAAATCCTCACCGGGGTTCGCCGGGGCTAGCCGGGGTTCACCGGGCGCAAACTCAACAGGTCACGAACTCAATAGGTTGCATACTCAATAGGTCGCGGGCAGGCGGGACGGTACCCTTATAGGTATGTCTACTCCCCCGCAGAACAACCCGAATAACACGCCGCAGCAGCCCACCCCGAACAACGGTGCACCGCAGAACCAGCAGGTTCCGCCGCGAGCGCCGCAGCAGGCACCGCAGAACATGATGTCGCAGCATCGAGGACCTCAGGGCAAGAAGCCGCGCAAGCCCATCGACCCCATCGAACAGCAGAAAGCGAATATTCGCACCTCGCTCATGCTGATCGTTGCCGCGCTGGTCATTTTTGCGGCGTCTTCCTTCGTGCTCTCCACGATGCCGCTTTTCTTGGCGCTCTTCCTCTTCGCGCTCGCCGGCATCACCCTGAGCATTATTGCGATCGTGCGCACCGCAGTCTACCGCGGCCCCTGGTTCTTCTACATTGCCGCGGGCGTCAGCATTATCTACGGCGCGATGACCCTGCTCGGCGGCATCGGTCTTGCCTTCATGCCCGGCGCGCAGGAGTACCGTGAGTGCCGTGCCGCCGCGCTGACTCAGACCGACATGTACACCTGCGACCAGAAGTTCCAGGGCACGATGGACAAGCTCACCGGCGCGTCCAGCTCTAGCTCTTCTTCCGCGCGCTAATTCTTCGGCGCGCTGGAGGGGGATTCTACGCGCTAGTTCTTCGTGCGCGCGGTAGAACCCTGAGCACTAGAGCCCTGGGCGCTAGAACCCTGGGACTTCGAGGAGCTGACATCCAGCGGGGGTAGCTCCACGGTAGACGCCTCATCGGTCACCAGCGGAAGGATGCCGGTCTGGCTACGAACCTCAAAGATGCGCTTCATCGCCTGATCAGCGGAGAGAACATCCAGCTCGCGGTCCACAAAGTCGCGCTCTGAATCCTTCTTCTGCTTCTTACGTGCCGCCCTAGCCGCCCGCTTCGCCTCGCGCTTCTGCTCACGCTCATGCGCGCGGTCGCTGGTACGGTCGCTGGCACGGCTCTGTGCGGAATCCTGCGCGGAGGATTCAGCGTGGGCGGCATCAGCTGAGTCACCCTGCACTGAGCCATCCTGCGCTGAGTCACCCTGCACTGCGGCAGGCTGCTCAAGACCAAAGCCGAAGTACGCCATGATGCGGCTCGCGCGGCCCTTCGAGCGCGGTGCCTGTTCTGCAGACTCATCGACAGCGCGCTCACGCTCCACAGGTGCAGTAGCCTCGTAGACGGGCTCCTGAATCAGCTCGCGAGTCTCCTCCTCGGAGGGGTCGTGAGTGTACAGGGCGGGCTCATACGCATCGTGTTCGTACGTAGCGTGCTCGCTGGAGGCAGGCTCGGCAACATCCTCACCCTGCACGGAGGTGGAGTGCAGGTAATCGACCTGCTGAACGGCCTCAATCGGCTCGTACTCCTCAGCAGAGCTCTTTTTAACAAGGCCCTCTTCAACAGGGCTCTCTTCAGCAACAGCCTCTTCGGAAGCCGGCTCCTGAGCAGCGTCCACAGTGGGTTCCGCTACTACAGGCTCTTCAACCGACACTTCGTGCTCTGCAATAATCTCGGCGAAAGCGTCCGCCGCCGCACGCTGCGCCAGCTGCTCGGTCGCCTCCACGGGGACGGCAACCACCGGCTCCTGCGGATGCACCGGAACATGACCGGTCGCCACCTCAGACACAACAGACTGCTCGGATGCAACGGACTGCTCAGCCTCAACAACGTTCTCGGAAGTCTGCGCGCGTGCCGCCTCCTCGGCCTCACGCTCTGCAGCCTCACGAGCGGCGACTTCCGCAGCTTCACGCTCAGCCGCCTCACGTGCCGCAGCTTCCTCAGCCTCACGCTCCATACGCTCCGCACGCTCCTGGGCACGCTCCTCACGACGCTGTGCAAAACGCTCGCGGCTCTGGGCAAAACGCTCACGGATCGAGGCAGTAAAACGCATCAGACGCTCACCCAAGTTCGGGCGCTCATCCGCAAAACGAGGCAGCTCACGGCTGCTATCCGGCACCAGGGCACGACTCAGTAGCATACCGAACGTCACGCCGGCACCCACCGTCAACGCGGTATGCGCCGCAAAAGTCAGCGGCTCAGCGCCAACCTCCGTAAAACGACCAATACCCAGAGAGCCGTACGAAATCCAGCCCAGCCACAGGGCACCGAACGACGTCATAATACCGGTCATCATGCCCAGCACCACCGCAGAAATCAGCGCAGACAGCGGGCGGAACGGAACCTTCAGGGCAACCCACTCATCCAGGTGATCCTCACCCTCACGCAAGAACCACCAGCCAGCAATCGCACCGGCACCCAGCGGCACCAGCAGACCCACCAGACCGAACGTGCCCATCGACTCGGGCACAGCACCCAGAATCGGAAGCATCGGCAAAGTACCAACATCACTACTGGTCAAACCAACCGAGGTACCCGCACCAAAGGAGAAACCGGCACCGGTCGACCACGCAATCGCATAAATCACCAGGTTCGGCAAGAAACCCAGCTGCAGCAAAGTCACCGCAGTATCACCCACAGCACCCGCATGCAGCTCCTGGTAGGTGGCAACAATCTGCGACCAGCCCGCCAAAATACCGATACCCAAAAGCACCGCACCCAGACCGACCAGCGCCACAAAAGCAACCACCGCGGCACGCACCACAGCCCAGGCATACGAACCCGCCCAACGCGAATACTGACTCATCTGCGAAATCTGCTCCGCAGTATCAACACCCACCATGCGAGAGAGCGAACGCGCCTCACGGTAGCCACCCCACATCAGACCAGCCACCACAATACCCAAAGGCACCAGGGCAGCATTCAACGCCTGAAGAGGCTGCGGATGCGGGCTCGCCCAACCGTACATCGCCGAACTAATCAGCGCATAGGTCACCGAACCGGACAGCACCGGAATCAAAAACTCACCCTCATACGAGGCGCGCGCCAAGCGACGACCCGAACGATAACAGAGCAGCAGAGGCAGAATACTCAAACCCAGCGGCACCAGCGTCATCGTGCCGGCAGAAGCACCAAAAGCAGCCGCAAGATCCAGGGGAACACCGTGAATCAGAAGCCACAGGTGCGCCGACATGGCGGCCACGGAGGAGAACTCCATGTCGCCAAAACCCTTGGTCGCCCACACGGCAGACATCGCCGCAAACACTGCAACAGCAGAGAACAGGGCAGTAACAATTAGCTCAACAACACCCTGAAGCCACAGAGGCATGGGCATGGAATAACGCGAGATAGGTGAGGTGCTTTTCATCGTCCTTCAATCATGCCACGAATTAACGACGAAACCCGCCTCCGATTAACACTCGAAAGCGGGTTCTCACAACTATTCGCACAGGGATTCATACAGGGACGCACGCGAGGACGCGCATACGGCAAAATTTTAATCCTCAGTCCACGGGTTGGAAGCCTGAACACCCCAGGCGCGGTACACCTGCGCCTTAGAAGAAATCAGCTCCAAATCATAGGCACTCGCGCTCGCCGCCATCAGACCCTCCAGGGCGGCAGTAGGCAGCGGACCGGCATCATCACGGCCCACGGAATGCACGCCACGCGGCGCCTGACGGCCAGCCCACTCGAGGCTCACGCGCGCATCCACATTAATAACGTGGTCGCCAAAGCGCTCAAGAAGTTCGGTAATCCAGCGATCAGTTTCCGGGTAGGGGTACAGGCCCTTCAGCTCACCAATACTCAGCACAGAAATGTACATGTGCCGGAACGAGCGGCGGCGCAGAAAAGCAACCACGGCGGGGTCTGGATCCGCCTTACGGATCTCCGCAAGAACGTCGGAGTCCAGGAGCATACCGGAGAAATTCATACCCCTAATGCTACGCTACGCGCAGACCGGCGTACTCAATAGCGGGGATGCCCTCGGGGTTCGGCAGAAGAAGGAAGTTCAGGAACTCGTCGCGCTTAGAAGAAATGCGGGAGTAATCGTCAATGCTGACTGCGGTGTATCCGCCTCGCGCGGGGACAGCTGCGGCACGCAGGCTTTCCTGGTAGGAGCGGGAGGGGTTCAGAGAGATTGCTGCTTTGGTTGCAGAGCCGTTGTACATGTGACAACCTGCGCCGTGAGTGGCGCGATCCTTTCGCGTTGCTCTTGTCTGTACCAATTACCACCGGTTATTCCGGTGGTGAATACAAACCGCTTCGTCATCCGAGCCACCCGTGAACATGGGGTTGGCGTTCGACCATAGTCGGAGCTTATCAGTCGAAACTCTTGAAGCTGGGTTTAGCTTACAGCATTTTCTCAAGTTAAGTAAAGCGTTTTCTGAAAGAGATTTAGATTATTGGCGTTTTGGCTTGTGGAAACGTTTTAAATGGCGGGATTTTTGATACTGCGCGGAATATCTTATGTGAATACCGGTGTTTTTATCCGGTGAAAACTCCCCCGACAAAAATACGAAATACGCCCCAAACCACCGCTCAATAGTCGCCTCGGCAACCAGCTCGACAGCCAGCCCGGCAGCCGCCAGCACATGACCGGCGACAAGGCGCAAGCCCGCACAATACGCGATAATGAGCTGGTGAGCGCCAACAACCCCTTCCCCGAAATTCCCGTCACCGTACCGCAGATCATTCGCCAGGCCGGGCACCGCACCTACCAGCGCGGTGTCGCCTACCAGCGCAACCGCGAAGTCATCCGCTACAGCTACGACGAAGACAACAGCACCCTCACCGGGCTCGTCAACGGAAGCACCATCATCCCCTACGAAGTGACCATTCGCTTCTTCCCCGCCGTCAGCGACTCCGCAACCTTCACCGCCCGCTGCACCTGCCCCGTGCTCACCGATTGCAAGCACGCCGTAGCGCTCATGCTCACCGCGCTCGACCGCGCCTCCGTAGCGAAAAAGGCACTCAGCGAACACCCCGGACCGGTCGGCGTACCCTCTGCCGCCTCTGCCGCAGTGAAGGGTGCGGCAGAGGCAAAGGGATCCGCAGGTTCAAAGAGCGCGGATGTTGCCGAGGCGAAGAAGGCCGCTGACCCGCTCGCGGCGCTGCGCGCCTCCGGTGCACTCACCACCGCGGCGAAACTGCCCGCACCCGATGCAGTAGCTGCCGAGCCCGAAAACCCCCAGGGACGCTTTGCGCTCAACGAACTAGGCTCCTCCCCCACTGCGCTCGACCCCACAGCGCTCGATGGTGCCGCCTCCAAAATTTCTGCCTGGCGGCGCGACCTCTCATCCGTTCTTTCCGCACGTCAGGACCTTGCGGGCATTGATTCGATGCGCGTGAGCGGCGCCCTGGATTTCTCGCTGAGTGTCTCCGGCTCCTACGCGCGCGGCCGCAATATGCCCGGCGCAACCCCCAGCATTAACCTGCTCGCCCGCCCGCTCATGGCCTCCAAAACCGGGCGCTGGATCAAGGGCGGACTCAGCTGGGAAACCTTCACCTCCAGCGTGGGCGGACCCGTCGGGCGGCACGAAATCTACCCCGAACACGAACGGTTCTTCGCCGAGCTCTACTCGATTGCCCGCCCCTGGCAGAACATGTATTCCTCGCACCGCGACTGGATTTCGATCAGCGCTTCTGCCTCCACTCTGCTCTGGGATGTACTCGCCCGCGCGGAGGATATTGGCCTGCCCCTGCTCGTCAACGGTCGCGAGGTGAACTACGCCGTGCTGAGCCCCGCACAGGTGCGCCTGCACGCCGCCGCAGAAGATACACCCGGAGAAGGCGCCGGCCTGCAGCTTCAAGCCGCGCTCAGCTGGGAAGGACGCGAAGGCGAATTGCTGCGCCAGCTCTGGCTGCCCGCCGCGCACTGCCACCCCATCGGCACCCCACGCACCGGCTTCTTTGCCCTGGGCGGGCTCGCTCAGCAGGAGTACGAACAGGCGGCCAAGGCGGTGCACTGGAAGACCGCGCGCCCCGGCGCGCTGGATGAAGTGGGCCGCGAATCTTTCGTGCACAAGACTGCCCCAAAGGACGCACGGGAGGTACCTGCCGAGCCCTCTACCCCGACCATCAACCCGGCGCAGGGTGAACGGGTGCGCTACTCCCCCGCCGTGCCCGAACTGCCCGAGGGCGTGGAGCTGGCGCTCATCCCCCTGGTTGAACCGCTCGATGCCGCCTCCGAATCGCTCATTAGCGCTGGAACCGTGCACATTCCCGCCGCGGAACGCGCCACGTTCCAGAAGGAATACCTGCCCGCGCTCAGCCGCTCCATTCCCTCGCTGACCCCCGATCCGGCGCTGGGGCTACCGCACGTGAAGCCGCCGCATCTGGTGCTTGACATCAGCTTTGACGAGCAGGTACGCCACGACGCGCAGCTGAGCTGGCATTGGGAGTACCCGCTGAACCCCTTCGCGGAGGACAGCGTGGAGGAGGACAGCACTGATGAGGCGAGCGCTAAGGAGGCGAGCGCCCAGAATCCTGCGATCGGCTCCGATGTGTACTCCCTGCCCGTTTTTGGTTACCCCGGTGAAGAGGGTGGCGAGGTTCGCGATGAGCGTTTTGAGGCGCGCGTACTGCGTTCGGTGCGCGCTATTCTTGCCGCCCACCCGGCGCTTTCCGGGCTGGAGGAGCGCCGCATCGAAGGCTGGGAGACCCGCGAGCTGCTCAGTGCGATTCTGCCGAAGCTTCGCCGTGTTTCCGCTGTTCAGGTGCGTTTTAACGGCACTCCGCCGCAGTTCGTGGAGGCAACCGACGCGCTCATTGAAATCACCGTGAGCGAGGGCAATTCTCGCGACTGGTTCGGCCTGGGTATTGCTGTGAAGGTCAATAACTGGACCGTGCCGTTCGCGCAGATTTTTGAGGCGCTAGATCGCGGGGCGGACCGTATTTTGCTCGGTAACGGCACCTACTTCTCGCTGCGTCGACCCGAGTTTAAGACCCTGCGCACCCTCATCGCGGAGGCTCGTGAACTTGATGATGCGGGCGGTGAGTTGCGCATTAACCGTCACCAGGCGGGGCTGTTCTCTGAGCTGGAGTCGCTGGCGGCGAGCGTGCATACGACCGCTCGGTGGGACGCTCAGGTGCGTTCGCTGCTGGAGCTGGTTGAGGGCCTGGAGGATGCCGAAGAGAGCGCCGAAAAGGGTACTGAAAAGGCTTCTGACAAGGGTGCTCAGGATTCCGCCATACCCCAGAAGGCATCCCGTCAGGTAATTGCTCAGCGCCCGGTACCCGCCGGCCTGCAGGCGACCCTGCGCCACTACCAGGTGGAGGGTTTCCAGTGGCTGGCCTTCCTGTACGAGCATCGTCTGGGCGGTATTCTCGCCGACGATATGGGTCTGGGTAAGACCGTGCAGGCTCTCGCCCTGCTCGCCCACGCGCTCGAGGAGCATCGTGCCGCCTCCGAGCGTGCTGCCTCCGAGCATGCTGCCTCCGAACGTACCGCCTCCGAACATGCTGCCGGGCGCGGTGAGAGCGTCGAGCCGTTCGCGCCCTTCCTCGTGGTTGCCCCGACCTCCGTCATCACCAACTGGGCGGCGGAGGCGGAACGCTTCCTGCCCGAGGCGAAGGTCGTGACCATTACCGAAACTACCGCCGGTAAAACCCCGCTGGCTGAGCGTATCGCGGGGGCTCACCTGGTGCTGACCAGCTACACGCTGCTGCGCATGGACGAGGATGCATACACCGGCTACGCCCGCACGCTGGGCCGCACCGTTGACGAATCCACGGGCGAACTCTCAGCCCCCGAAGGCTGGGGTGCGCTCCTGCTGGACGAGGCGCAATTCGTCAAAAACACCGGCACCCGCGCCTGGTCCATCGCCCGCGCAATGCCCGCCCGCGCCAAGATCGCGATGACCGGCACACCCATTGAGAACAACCTCATGGAGCTGTGGGCGTTGCTGGCAATTGTGGCGGACGGCCTGTTCCCCTCCGCCCGCGCGTTCCGTGACCTGTACGCTCGCCCGGCGGAGTCCGATGAGGACCCGGCGCACGCCGCGGCGACGGCTGCTCGTCTGCGCCGGCGCATCCGCCCGCTCATGCTGCGCCGTACCAAGGAGCTGGTGGCGGCGGAGCTTCCGGCGAAGAACGATACGCGCGTGAACCTGCCGCTGGCTGCCGGTCACCGCCGCATCTATGACACGCACCTGCAGCGTGAACGCCAGAAGGTGCTGGGTCTGCTGGAGGACATGGACAAGAACAGGTTCACGATTTTCCAGTCGCTGACCCTGCTGCGCCGTCTGGCGCTTGATGCCGCGCTGATTGACCCGGAAGCCTACGCCGGGGTGTCGTCGGTCAAGCGCGACTACCTGGTGCAGCAACTACCCGACCTGCTCAAGAAGGGCCACCGCGTGCTGGTGTTCAGCCAGTTCACCGGCTACCTCAAGAGCATTTCGGCGCGCCTGGCGGAGGAAGGCATCGGCCACCTGTACCTGGATGGTTCGACCCGCAACCGTGCCGAGGTCATCGAGGCGTTCACGAGCGGCCAGGAGCCGGTGTTCCTCATCTCGCTCAAGGCTGGCGGTTTCGGTCTGAACCTGACCGAGGCGGATCACGTGTTCATCATGGATCCGTGGTGGAACCCCGCCGCCGAGCAGCAGGCGGTGGACCGTATTCACCGCATCGGCCAGGACAAGGAGGTGCACGTCTACCGTCTGGTCGCCGAGGGCACGATTGAAGAGAAGGTCATGCAGCTCAAGGAGTCGAAGGCCGCGCTCTTCGATGCGGTGGTCGGTGAGGGCGAGTTCGCCTCCGCGGCGGTGACGGCTGAGGATGTGCGTGAGCTCTTTGCGCCGGCTGTCGAGCGATAGCCGCCCTCCAGCCTGAGCGATATGTCTGGCACCCGTCATCTTTCGTCACGTGGTTACGCCTCGGGCTAGATTCACGCCCGATTCCGCTGTGGCTCTTCTCAACGGGAGCTCTGAGGCGTAGCCTTGAAGGACTGCTTACGGAGGCGCCGCCTCCCCATAGATTCCAAAGGAGCATCATGAGCTACAACGTACCCAACGTAAAGTTCCACGACGGCCGATCCATTCCGCAGCTGGGCTACGGCGTGTGGCAGGTTGAGGATGAGGTCGCCGAGAAGGTTGTGGGCACCGCCCTGGAGATTGGCTACCGCCACATCGACACCGCCGCTATCTACGGCAACGAGGCGGGCGTGGGCCGCGCTATCGCTAACTCCGACGTGGCTCGCGAGGACATCTTCCTCACCACCAAGCTGTGGAACTCTGACCAGGGTTACGAGAGCGCATTCGAGGCGTTCGAGGCTTCCCTGGAGAAGCTGGGCACCGACTACGTTGACCTGTACCTGATTCACTGGGCTAAGCCGCAGCAGGGCCTGTACCTGGATTCCTGGCGTGCGCTGATTGAGCTGCAGAAGCAGGGTAAGGTCCGTTCGATTGGTGTTTCGAACTTCCCCGAGGAGCAGCTGCGCGAGATTATCGAGGAGACCGGCGTGGTTCCGGTCATCCACCAGATTGAGCTGCACCCCTACTTCTCGCAGGAGGCGCTGCGCGCCGTTCACGCCGAGTACGGCATCGCGACTCAGGCGTGGAGCCCGCTGGGCAACGGTAGCGATCTGCTACAGAACCCCGTGCTGGCTGAGATCGCGGAGCGCCACGACGCAACCCCCGCGCAGGTCGTGCTGGCATGGCACCTGACTAAGGGCACCGTGGCTATCCCGAAGTCTGTGACCCCCTCCCGCATTGAGGAGAACCTGGCGTCGGTGAACGTGAAGCTGACCGCCGAGGACATCGCGGCTGTGGATGCGCTTTCCAGCCCCGAGGGTCGTATTGGCGCTGACCCGGCGAACATCGACTTCTAAGGTGTAGCTCGGGCGTATAGCTCGATACACACCTACATAAAGCCCCGACAGGCACGGATGGTGCTTGTCGGGGCTTTATTGTGCCCTCAGCTCTGACGTTCTCAGGGCCGAGTTTTTAGCGAACACTCGTTCTCTGATTCGAGTTCTCAGATTGGCCAGCTCTTCTGTAGCTATCCTTAGCGAGCACTCCGCAGCTTATCTTTCGCCGCTAGTTCTCGTCCTCTACCAGCAGGGAGAGGGAGATGCGGCGGCGCGCCGGGTCGACCTCCACGACGCGCACCTGCACGATGTCGCCGCTGCGCACAATATCGTGCGGGTTCGCCACGTAGCCGCGGCTCATCTGCGAGATGTGCACGAGGCCGTCCTGGTGCACGCCAATATCCACGAACGCACCGAATGCCGCCACGTTCGAGACGGTGCCCTCGAGCACCATGCCGGGGCGTACGTCCTCGAAGCGCGAGACGGATTCGGAGAAGCGAGCGGTGCGGAAGCTACCGCGCGGGTCCAGGCCGGGGCGGCGCAGCTCGGTGAAGATGTCCTCGACCGTGTACACGCCGGCGGCGCCTTCTTCCGCGCTCTCCTGCCCGTGCTTATCCTGCTCACAGCTGTCCTGCACGTAGTCGGCGGGGTTCAGCCCGGTGAGCGGGTCGGTTCCATCCGAGGTACCCAGGGCGCCGGCAACCCAGTGGGCGCCGTTGCGTGCCTGCGCGTCGGCGATAATGCGGCGCGTGAGCGGGTAGGCTTCCGGGTGCACTGCGGAGGCATCCAGCGGCTCCTCACCGCCGCGGATGCGAATGAATCCTGCCGCCTGGCGGAAGGTTTTCGCACCCAGTCGCGGCACGTTCAGCAGCTGCTGGCGGTTTGCGAAGGGACCGTGTTCGGTGCGGTAGGCGACGATGCGTTCGGCGGTTGCGGTGCCCACGCCCGCCACGTGCGCGAGTAGCTGCACGGAGGCGCTGTTGAGGTTCACGCCCACGGCGTTCACGCAGTCTTCGACGGTGTCGTTGAGGGCGCGGCGCAGGGCGGCGGGCGGCACGTCGTGCTGGTACTGGCCCACGCCGATGGACTGCGGGTCGATTTTGACGAGCTCGGCGAGCGGGTCCTGCAAGCGGCGGGCAATGGAGACGGCGCCGCGTACGGTCACGTCGTAGTCGGGCAGCTCGGCGGCTGCGAGGGCGGAGGCGGAGTAGACGGAGGCGCCCGCCTCCGAGACGGTCACCTTCTGGGGTGCTTCTACGCCTTCCTCACGCAGGGTGCGAATCAGTTCGCTAGCGAGTTTGTCGGTTTCGCGGCTTGCGGTGCCGTTGCCAATGGCGATGAGTTCCACCCCGTGCTCGCGGCAGGCGGCGACGAGCTCGCGCAGTGCTTCTGCCCACTGGTTGCGCGGGGCGTGCGGGTAGACGGTGCCCACGCGCAGCGGCTCACCGGTGCCGTCGACTACGGCGTATTTCACGCCGTGGCGCAGGCCCGGGTCCAGGCCGAGGGTGGTCTTGTGTCCGGCGGGTGCGGCGAGCAGAATATCGCGCAGGTTGGAGGCGAACACCTCGGTCGCGTGCTGTGCGGCGGCGTCGAGTAGCTGGTGGCGGATGCGTTCGGCAAGGCGCGGGCGCAGGTGGCTGCGCCATGCGGTGCGCACGGTGGCGGCGAGCCAGCCGAGCACGCGGTCTTCGTCGTCGACGGTGTTGAGCACCTGCACGGGGATGCGCAGTGCGGCGGCAACTTCACGCTCGTATGCAGAACGGACATTCTCGTAATTTTCTGCGGCGGCCTCAGCTTCGGCACGGGCGGCACCACGCAGGCGGCTGAGCGCCACGGGGGCGGGTGCTACATCCACCTTGAGGCGCACCACGCCGGCGTCCTTGGCGCGGTGCAGCGCCAGCACGCGGTGCGGCGGAATGGAACGAATACGGTCCGAGAAGGCGAAATAGTCGGAGAACTTCGCACCAATGCTTTCCTGACCGGTAATCACGCGGGACTCAATCACGCCGCCTTCACGCAGGCGCTTGAGGAGCTTTTCGCTCAGCACCGGGTCGGTGAGGGCGCGGTCAACCAGAATCGCGCGGGCACCGTCGAGGGCTTCTTCGGCGCTGTGAATCTGCAGGGCTTCGTTCGCCTCTGCAACCTCAATGCTCTCGTCCTCGTCGTCTTCGGTGCCGTCGGTGATGTACGCGGCGGCGATGGCGTGCGCCTCGGCGAGGGGCACCTCCAGCAGGTCTTCGACGAGGGAATCAAGCCCGGCGGCACGCGCCATCTGGGCGCGGGTCACGCGCTCGCTGCGGTACGGGGCGTAGATGGCGTTCACGTCTGCGATGGTGGCGGCGTTCATGAGCGAGGAACGCAGCTGCAGCAGGGTGAGCGGGTCAATGAGGCCTTCGTCGGCGCGTTCGGTGAGCGCTTCGAGCACGCGGTTGCGGCGCTCTTCGAGGGCGCGGAGCTGGCCCAGGCGCGACTGGATGGTGCGCAGCTGGGTGTCGGTGAGTGCGCCCGTTGCTTCTTTGCGGTAGCGGGCGATGAAGGGTACGGAGTTGTCGGCGTCAAGCAACGCCACGGCTGCGCGGATGCGGTGCGGCGCGATGCCGGTTTCTACGGCGAGCGCGTTGATGAGGTGCTCGGCGGGCTGCTCAGTCTTGGCGCCGGTTTCGTGTTTTTCGCGGTGTGCGGCACTGCTGGGTTCGTTGCCGGCGGCACTGCTGGGTTCGTTGCCGGCGGCGCTGCTGGGCGCGGGGTGTGCAGCTCGATCCGCACGCGGGCGGATGCTGCTCGGGAGGGGGTGTTCGCTCATCCTTCCAGTTTCGCATATTTCGCCGCGGCTCATGGGTTGGCCGGTAGTGCTGAGAAAAGAGTCAGCGCGGGGCGTATTTTGCTCGCCTGTGCGGGTGCGGGTAAGCGTATTTTTCTATCGCATCTTCTAGTGCAGATTACGAGTCTTTACGCACATTTTGCCCTGTGGGTGCGCTAAATATTGTCATCTTTCCGTAAGAAACCGTGTTAGGGGTTCACATATTTGAATAGTGCTTAGTTTCAGCGATAAATTTAGATAAAAGAGCATATTTTTTTGAAAAAATATCTCTTATTCGTGCAGATAAGAGCTGGACTCACACCACGCAAACGCCCTTGTCTGCGTGCACACATTCAGGGTTTCGGCGGCACGGTACGACAAGGTGCCGCCACATCCCGCAGATGAAAGAGGGACCCATGCGCGAACAAGCCGCGCTATCAAACGCGCCGGAGGGCTACTTAGATTTTCACGACGAGTACGCGGA
>ERZ773013.1284-NODE-1284-length-14959-cov-3.418411_pt1 | contig 14959 bp, 10 predicted proteins | sample MGYA00511670_ERZ773013 | MGnify/ENA primary metagenome ERZ773013 (study PRJEB29015, sample SAMEA2738120) | human oral metagenome | biome: human oral; feature: human-associated habitat; material: saliva | place: China | collected 2257 ...
ACTGGTCGCGGAAAGTGACACAGCCGGCGTTCTCCATCGCACCCGCGTTGTATTCGGGAACGAAGATCTGATCGTAGGTCTTGAAGGGGTAAGGAATTCCGTAAGCGGCCTCGAAGAAGGAGAATCCCTGGCGGGTGATTTCGAGGATGCGATCAGAATCCAAGGAGTCGATGAGGGATGCGCGGCACCATACGCCGAGAGGAATCGTGCGGCCATCACTGGAGACCAGGGAATCGGTAACGCCCTGGTAGGGGCCAGCAATAATCGCAGTGATGTAGGTGGAGATGCGCTCGGTTTCTTCGAAACGATACGTCCAGCGATCCTCGTGAACCTCAGGCTCGGGGGTAGCCGAGTTTGAGAAGACCTTCCAGCCTGCAGGAACGGTCACCGTGAAAGTAAAGGTCGCCTTGAGGTCGGGCTGCTCGAAAGTCGTAAAGACACGGCGGGCATCAGGCACCTCAAACTGCGAGTAGCAGTAGGCCTGTGAATCCGCGGGGTCCACGAAGCGGTGAAGGCCTTCGCCGGTGTGCATGTACTGGCAGTCAGCCTCGACAGTCAAGGTGTTGTGGGCCGCAAGGGGAGGAAGGGTAATGCGGTTGTCCTGGTGAATCACCGGGTCCAAAGTTTCGCCGTTGAGAACGATCGAATGAACGTTATTCGAGACTAGATCAGCGAAGGTCGCCTCGCCCTCAGTAGCGCTGAAGGTAACGGTGGTGCGAGAAAGGAAGTCCCTGTCTCCGCGAGTAAGGTCGAGTTCGACGTCGTAGTGATCAACTGAGATCACTGCTGCGCGCTGCTGTGCTTCTTCGCGCGTCAGGTTCAGGCCAGGCATTGCGTACCTTCCAATTGTGTTGACGATTCACACGCGCATGCTGCGCGTAAACGTGTTTATTTTTGCATGTTTAAGCCGATGGTGCGAACCTTGCCGCGCCATCTGTTGCATTGTTGTGACGAAATGAAAACTCAGTTGTCCGGGCTACCAAATACGAACGCGTTCGTTGGGGGCGATCCACAGAGCATCATCGGGAGCCAGATCATAGGCCTCGGCAAAGGAATCCATGTTCGCGACAACTTGATTGCAACGGAATTCTGCGGGGGAGTGCGGGTCAATGCTCAGGAGCTGTTTGGCGAATTCGCGACGGATAGCGGTCCTCCAGCCGCGTGCCCAAGAAGTGAAGAAGCGTTGAGCTGCCGTTAGTCCATCGATCGCAGGGGCAGTTTGCGGTGTCTCTCCCTTTTCCTTCAAGCGAGAGACGTAGGCCTGCCAAGCAATAGAAAGGCCGGCGAGATCTCCAATGTTTTCACCCAGAGTCAGTGCCCCATTGACGTGGAGTGGCGGCTCCTCGCCCTCAAGATCGCGTGGGGTGAGAGCATCGTATTGTTCGATCAGGCGCTTTGTGCGTTCTTCGAAACGAGCGCGATCCTCCTCAGTCCACCAGTTCTCCAGATTTCCCTCTGCATCGAAACGCGAACCTTGGTCATCGAAGCCATGGCCGATTTCATGACCGATAATCGCACCGATTGCACCGAAATTTGAAGCGTCGTCGGCCTTTGGATCAAAGAAGGGCGCTTGAAGAATCGCCGCGGGGAAAACAATTTCGTTCATCGTCGGGTCGTAGTAGGCATTGACCGTTTGAGGTGTCATATGCCATTCACTGCGATCGACGGGGCCGCCCAACTTATCCCAGCGGCGTTGAACGTGGAACCTAGTTGCGGCCTCGACAGTATCAACAAGGGAAAGGGACTCCACCTTCAGCGGAGAGTAGTCGATCCAGCGGTTAGGGTAGCCAATCTTCGGGGTGAAAGTTGAGAGTTTCTTAAGAGCTGCTGCTCGGGTCTCTTCACCCATCCAGTCGCATGTGGACAGGGCCTGGTGATAGGCCTCAAGGAGAGAATGAACAAGCTCGTCCATGATGGCCTTGTTCTCGGGAGGGAAGTGGCGCGAGACCCAAATTTCACCCATGGCCTCGCCGAGGAGGGAAGATACCAGGGAAAGTCCACGCTTCCAGCGAGGGCGAAGTTCCTCGGTTCCTGAAAGAGCTCGACCGTGGAAGTTAAAAGATGCCTCAATAAACTCACTCGACAGCAGCATCGCGTATTCGTCGATGAGTGAATGCTCCATCCACAACTTCAGCGTTTCAAGATTCGTTTGAGCCCAGAGCGCGGTTGCATGTTCAAGGAAGTCTGGCTGGGAGACGTTTAGGGTATCGACCTTATCGGTGGGAAGATGCGCGGACGCAGCCCATTCATCCCAAGGGAATGACGGATAGGAGCTGCACAGTTCCTTCCACGTCATGGGGTGATCAGCTAAGAGAGGGTCACGGTTGGAGACTGCATCGCGATGGAAGGAGGCAATCTGTGTCTCGAGGTCTTTGACCGCGTGTGCATGTTCGCTCGCCTGCTCCTCATCAATTCCGACAAGGGTGAAGAGGGTAGCAACGTAGGTTTCCCAGGCCTTGAGGATCGGGCGATGCTGCTCCTCGCGGTAGTAGGCCTCGTCGGGAAGTGAAATACCGCTTTGATAGATATCCAATTGGTGTTGGCTGGAATTGTGGGCATCGGTGCCGACATAGCTCCCGAAGAGGCCGCCAATTCCTTCGTAGCGGAAAGTCCCCATCAGACGTGCGAGTTCGAGGTGCGTGCTCACGCTGCGCAGGCGCTCAAGCTTTCCTGCAATAGGGGAGTAGCCTGCGGCCTCGACAGCTTCTTCGTCCATGAAGGTGCCGTAGAGATGGGCAATTAATTCAGCATTGTGTCCCGGGATCTTGCCTGAGCTTGCATCCTCGGCAATCTCTTTTTCCCACAGCTCTGATTGATCGTGGAGCTGGTTGAAGATACCGTCCATCGGGCGATCTGCAGGAATCTTGTGAGTGGCAAGCCATTGGCCGTTGATGAAGCGGTAGAAATCGTCTTGAGGACGGTAGCTTAGGGTCTCAGTCATAGGGACACTGTACGTTGCTCAGAGGTGCGATTGCACCCCCTAATGTTTAGGGATACCTAAGTTTCCTGTGAATGATTACATGGGAAACACCCCCGTTTGCACATATGTGCAAAACGGTGTGGGCGGATGTGCAGAGACTCGAAAAGAGTAATGATTTAAGTGGTACATAAGCTCAAACAGAATTAAGGAACAGCGAACGCTATGAGGACGATGGAGACCGATGTCGTAGTCATTGGCGGCGGCTCAACCGGCGCCGGCGTTGTCCGCGATGTTGCAATGCGCGGATTCCGCGCGATACTTCTTGACCGAGCCGACATGGCTCAAGGAACCTCGGGTCGCTACCACGGCCTGCTCCACTCAGGTGGGCGCTACATCGCATCCGATCCGGAATCAGCGACCGAATGCGCCGAAGAGAACGCAATTGTCTCGCGTATCAATGCCGATGCGGTTGAAAGGACAGGCGGCCTTTTCGTCACGACATCCGCCGATGATGAGGAATACGCCGATCTTTTCCTTGAGCGTGCGCGAGCAGCCCACGTTCCCGCCGAAGAGATTTCCCCCGCCGAGGCCCTGCGCCGTGAACCCCGACTGGACCCCCACCTCAAGAGGGCTTTCGCGGTTGAAGATGGAACCGTTGATGGGTGGCGGATGACATGGGGAGCAGCTCGCTCCGCTATTGCCTACGGTGCTGAGATCCTCACCTACACGCGAGCAACCGGAATTCAGCGGTCGGAGGATCGCATCGAAGCGGTTTTCGCGCGCGATGAACGAACCGGCGAAGACATCCGTATCGATTGCTCCTTCGTTTTGAACTGCGGTGGTCCCTGGGCTGGACAGATTGCTGCTCTTGCCGACTGCCACGGCGTTGAAGTTGTCCCCGGTGCGGGCATCATGATCGCAATGAACCACCGCCTCTCTCAGACGGTCATTAACCGTTGTATCTGGCCCGCAGATGGCGACATCTTGGTTCCGGTCCACCCGGTGTGCATCATTGGTACGACGGACCTTAAGGCTGAAGATCCGGATAAGCTTCCGATTCTTGCCGACCAAGTTCAGCAGATGCTCGATGCCGGTGAAGCATTGATTCCAGGCTTCCGCCAATCACGTGCTCTTCACGCATGGGCAGGTGCACGTCCGCTGATTAAGGACAGTCGTGTCTCTGAGTCAGATACCCGCCACATGGCACGTGGAATGCACGTTGTCGACCACCTGAACCGCGACGGCGTTGATGGCATCTTGACTATTGCTGGCGGTAAGCTCACGACCTACCGCCTCATGGCAGAACGCATCGTTGACATCATGTGTCAGCAGATGGGCGAGGATCGTCCCTGCCGCACAGCGGAAGAAGCTGTTCCCGAGGCAGAAGGAAAGTCGAACTACTACATCGGCCACCGCCTCGACGAAGTTGAACACCACGGAAAGTCACCTTCCAGCGAAGAGATTATCTGTGAGTGCGAGCTTGTCACCCGCGAGATGCTTGAACGCACCATGGATGCGCTTCCCGGAGGCCAGCTTGACGACGTCCGTCGTCAAATTCGCTTGGGAATGGGACCCTGCCAAGGTGGCTTCTGCTCGCAGCGCAGCGCAGGAATTGCACATGAACGCGGCGATATTGATGCCCCTCGCGCGAACGAATTGCTTCGTTTGTTCCTGAAGAACCGTTGGATTGGTTTGTGGCCGATCCTCTTCGGAAAGCAGGCACGCCAGGCTGCCTTGGATAACTGGATCCACGAAGGAACCCTTGACGTCGAGCATTTGCCGACCGCTCCCGACGCGGTTCCGCGTGAATGTGAATACTGGGATGCCCTTGAAGGCGAGGAAGAAAACCCCACAGCTGGGGAAGAGAAGGAAGGTCATACTCATGCGTGACGCAGTCGTTATCGGAGCGGGCCTTGCCGGTCTTGCTGCCAGCATCCGACTGGCACAACGCGGAGCGAAGGTCACTCTTGTCACCAAGGGAATCGGTGGACTTCAACTGGGACAGGGAACAATCGATGCCCTTGGATACGCCCCCGAGTTCGTTCAGCATCCCCTCGAGGCCATTGAGAACCTGGCCAATGAACGTCCGGAGCACCCCTACGCACGACTTGGCGTAGATTCGGTCGCTCAATCCTTCGAATGGATCCGTGAACTTCTTGGCCCTGAACGCCTTGTTGGATCGCTTGACCATAACGTTCGCATCCCAACTGCACTGGGTGCTCTGCGTCCCACTGCTTTGTATCAGCCTTCGATGGAGGCTGGAATTCCGGTCGGCCAGGAATTCCTGATCGTCGGTTTCAACCGACTCAAGGACTTCTACCCGGCACTGGCAGCAGAGAATCTGCGCTTGCAAAAGGATGTAAACGGTAATCCGATTTCAGCGCGCTCTGCCTACGTCGATTTGGACGTTCGCGGTGAAGAACGCGATACGACGGGAACCAACTTTGCTCGTGCGCTCGATCTGAAAGAAAACCGTGTTCGCTTGGTCGAACTGCTCAAGCAGATCGTTCGCCCCGGTGAAACGGTTGGTCTTCCTGCCGTTCTAGGACTCAATGATCCGACTGCCTGGAAAGACATCCAGGACATGCTCGGTCACCCCGTGTTCGAGATCATTTTGCAGCCGCCCTCGGTTCCCGGAATGCGCCTCAACCAGGAGCTCACCGAGATCGCGAAGGCAAACTGCCGCGTCATGTTGGGATCGTCTTTGGTTTCTTACGAGGCCGATGGTGATCAACTGCGCAGCGTGACCATTTCAACCGCGGGACACCCGCGCACCATTGAAACAAAGACTCTGATCCTTGCAGCCGGTGGTTTTGAGTCCGGCGCTCTGGAGATTGATTCTTACGGCAACGTCAGCGATACCGTGATGGGCCTTCCGTTGACCGGTGTCGATACCACCTTGCTCAATGGTGATTTTTGGGGAAGCGAACAGCCTCTTTTCAAGGTTGGTTTTGATGTTGATGAGCACATGCGCGTGTGCACTCCGGGTGCAGGCCCCGTGTACACCAATGTGTATGCGGCCGGCGGAAACCTGAGCGGTGCAACCCGTTGGAAGGAAAAGTCCGGTGACGGAATTGCACTGGCAAGCGCGCTGCGCGCAGCGGATTCGATTGTGGAGGAACTTCAATGAGCCTGGAAATGGCACCCAGCGTCGAAGAAAGTGACGTTCTGGGGATTAACGGAGGCGAATTCGGCCTTCGGTCAACCCTGGATGCCTGCGTGAAGTGCACGATCTGTGAAACACAATGCCCGGTCATGCGCGTGACAGATCTATTCGCTGGCCCCAAGTACTCTGGACCGCAATCTGAGCGCTATCGCAAAGATGGCCACATTGTTGACCACTCGATTGACTACTGCTCCTCCTGTGGTACCTGCTCGCTGGTGTGCCCGCAGGGAGTGAAGGTCACTGAGATGATCCACCATGCGCGTACCGACATGAAGAAGAAGCAGGGGATCCCGCTTCGTGACCAGCTGATTGGTCGTACCGGCCTGATCGGCTCCGTCATGACTCCTTTTGCACCCATTGCAAACTGGGCGCTGGATGTGAAGCCGATTCGTGTCGCGATGGAAAAGGTTATCGGTGTTGACCGTAACGCTCCCATGCCTCGTGCATATGGACGCACTTTCGAAAGCTGGTTCAAGAAGCACACTCCGCTTCCTCAATCAGGCACGAAGGGACAGGTCATCTTCTTCCACGGATGCGCCGGTCAGTACTTTGAGGTTGAAACCTCCATCCACTCCGTCTTGGTTTTGGAGCACTTGGGATACGAAGTCCTTGTTCCGCACCACGGCTGCTGTGGTCTGGCTCTTCAGTCCAATGGCCTCTACGATGAGTCGCGAAAGTATGTCTCTCGACTGACGAATGACTTGCGCAAGGCTAATCGCGATGCGCCGATCATCTCTTCCTCAGGATCCTGTGGTGGCATGCTCCGTCACGAAGCCCACGATATTTTGGGAATGGACACCCCTGAGCTCCGCGATGTTGCCTCGCGTACCTGGGATATCTGCGAGTTCCTTATTGATCTTTACGATCGCGGGGAGCTTGACATGGATATGCAGCGCATCGATGTCACCATTCCGTACCACGCACCCTGCCAGCTCAAGTCTCAAGGACTGGGTATGCCTGCCGTTGAGCTCATGAGCCTGATCCCCGGTGTGACGGTGAAGGAATCCCAGCAGCCCTGCTGTGGCATTGCGGGAACCTACGGAATGAAGAAAGAAAAGTACGCGATCGCTCAGGCGGTTGGAAAGCCCGTCTTTGACTTTGTCAAGCAGGTCAATGTCGAGCTTGCAGCGTGCGATACCGAAACCTGCCGCTGGCAGATCCGTACTGCAACGGGTGCGAATGTCGTTCACCCGATTTGGCTGCTTCACAAGGCCTACGGCCTTCCCGAAGGCTGAGATTTAAAGGGTATCCCCGGGCGGCGCGCAGACGATGCGCCCCCGGGGATATTACTGTTACCCCATGAGTACCTCTCGCCGTGTCGTTGTCACAGGAGCTTCCAGTGGAATCGGGGAAGCAACCGCCCGTCTTCTGGCTGAACACGGATGGCAGGTCGTTGCCGTAGCCCGACGCCGCGAGCGCCTGGAGGCCCTTGCTGATGAGATTGGTTGCGAGTATTGGGCAGCTGATCTTAGCGATCTGGCCGAGGTAGAAGAGATGGCTGCGCGCGTCTTGGAGGGCGGCCCCGTTGATGCGCTGGTAAATAACGCCGGCGGAGCTATCGGTGTTGATCGAGTCGCCGAGGTAGATCCTGCAAGGTGGAGCGCGATGTTTGAGCGCAACGTCATGACAGCTCTTCACTGTACTCGTGCTTTTGTGCCGGCTATGCGCGAGCGGGGAGGGGACCTCGTCTTCCTGACCTCGACCGCTGCCCACGACACCTATCCGGGAGGCGGCGGTTACGTTGCAGCTAAACACGCTGAACGCATTATTGCCAATACCCTGCGCCAGGAACTGGTGGGTGAACCCGTGCGTGTGATTGAAATTGCCCCAGGTTTGGTGCGGACTGAGGAGTTTTCTCTCAATCGCCTCGGCTCCCAAGAAGCTGCCGACCGCGTCTACGAGGGGGTGGCTCAGCCGCTTATCGCCGAGGACATCGCCGAGGCGATCGTGTGGACCCTGGAGCGGCCACCTCACGTCAATATCGATTCGATGATCGTTCGCCCGGTTGCTCAGGCGACGAATACTCTTCTGGCTCGAACTGCGCCGGGCGCCTAGGACAGACGCCGCAGGTCGCGATCGCCTAGCCTCAAATTGCTCAGTTATGCGCGAAGCGTGGCGTAAGCGCTCACGCTTGCAACTCCGATCAGGAGAACGATGAATGCCCAAGCTAGTGCGGTCGAACTTACCCTTCGAGTAAGTCGTGCTCCGACGATGCCTCCGCACATCGAGGCCGCGGCGAAGCACGCAACCATAACCCCTGCCTCGGCACTGATATCCAAGGTTCCACCCAGCGCGCGCGAAGCCAAGCCGAACAATGCTGTAATGAGCATGATCAGCAGGGATGTTGCCGAGGCTTTTTTCATTGGATAGCGCAGAACAAGGTGAAGCGCAGGAACAATAGCGAAACCCCCACCTACACCAAAGAAACCGGTGAGAAAACCGGTCACGCTGGCTAAAAGAACCACTAAGGCTGCCTTCTTGAGCGTCGACGCAAGCGAGCGTGGGGAATCCTCAAGTGCGGCCTCGTTAATCGACGAAGGGGAAGCGTCAGCGCGGGCACGCAACTGTTTGTGCACCATGAATACCGCGACAAACGCCAGAAGAATACAAAACTCCAGCATGAGCGTGCGCGCTGAGACCAAAGGATTAAGGGCAGAACCACCCCAGGTGCCGACGATCCCCGCAAAGGCAAAAAGGCTTCCGTGCTTCCAATCAACGTGGCCGCTGGGAGCGCGGGTCACCAATGAAACGCATGCGGTCGCACCGACGATGATGAGCGACAAAGTTGCAGCTTGATGCGGATTTTGCCCCAAGAGATACACCAAGACGGGAACAGAAAGAATTCCGCCACCAGCTCCCAGTGCTCCAACAACAATGCCAATGCCAATGCCGACGATTGCCGCCTCAATGAGCACCGTGATCCTCCTTGATCGGGGGTGTGAGTCCTAGTGAATGAGCAATGGCTGGATCCATGATTTGATCCGCGCTTGCGCCGCGTGAGATCAGGAAGGCCATCGCTTTGAAGTAGGGGAGAGCGTGGGAATAGAAATGCCGATATCCCTGGCAGAGGTAATTGTGTGAAGGCCCAGAATCGGTCGTGATGAAACGGTCCTTTGGACATCCACCCCAGCACAAACGCAAGAATGGACAGCTCCAGCATTCATCATCTAGATCTTGCTTCTTCGTATCAAAAGCACGCATCTTTTCCGAAGTCGCAAGGGTCGGGAAATCGCTGTTCGCAATGTTGCCGACAAGCCACTCGGGCTCAACCCAGTGATCGCAGGCGTAGACATCCCCGTTAAACTCCATCGCCATATTCGCTCCGCATGATGGCGCGTGGACACATACGCTTGCTGAACCAAAGAGTGCAGAGATGGAGGAGTCAAAGTCTTGCACAAAGACCGAGCCCACGTCAGAGCAGACCCACTCATCAAAAATTGAACAGAGGAAGTTTCCGTACCCTTCCGGTGAAGTGGACCGTGAGGTTACGCAGTCTCCGTCTTGGCGGTAGAGGAGAGCCGAGCTTCCGCTTCTCCACCCGAGTTCGGCTTGGCGCAGGTGCTCGCGGGGAACGCGCTCGACGATGGGGATGAATTGCATGTACTGCGCCCCGAGTTCATCTCGAAAATAGCGATAGACCTCAAGGCCGTGGTCTTCGTTAGCAGCGTGCACCGTACACAAGATGTTGGTGTCGACCTCGGCATTACGTAGGTGTTCCCACCCGCGAATCACCATCGAGTGAGTTCCATGCCCGCCGCGGTTGAGACGGTAGGCGTCATGGAGGTCTTTCGGGCCATCGATCGAGATTCCGACCAGCACGTCATTGTCTTTGAAGAAACGCGCCCACTGCTCGGTGATCAAAGTGCCATTGGTTTGGATGGCATGACGAACCTCTTGGGTGGGGCGACGATACTTCTCGCACAGTTCAATGAGGCGTTCAAAGAAGGGGAGGCCGCGCAAGGTCGGCTCACCTCCCTGCCAGAGCATCGTGACATCTCCATCGGGGCTTGCCGCTAGGAAGTTCTTGACGTAGGTCGCTAAAGTTTCTTCGCTCATCGACTGTCGTTTTTGATCGTAAAGCAGTTCCTTCGAAAGAAAGAAGCAGTACTGACAGTCAAGGTTGCAGGCGGCGCCCGTTGGTTTGGCGACAACTGAGAAGGGAAGCGTGGGGGCTGGGGAATGCGTCATCGGGTCCCTTCGCTTTCCTTCTTGATCGACGAGGCCGTGGTTTGGGATGCGTAGGCCGCGGCCTGAGCAGCAGCAAGTGGGCCAAGCTCGGCGCGGACGACATCGATGTGCCACTTCATTGCGGGAATTAATTCGCTCTCGAGGCCGTGGGCAATCATATCGGAGACCTGGGGGATCGCCTCGGGAAGTTCCCCGGCGACGATGATCGCTCGAGGGTTGATGAGCAGGGCAGCGTTTGCGCAACAGGCGCCGACTGCACCCATCGCGTGTTCGAGGATCGATAGTGTTCGGGAATCTCGATTGTTCACTTTGGTTGCCAATTCGCTCAAAGAAGAGACATCGCACTGGGCGCAGAGCGAGGGAATAGAGGCGAGGGTTTCTAGACACCCCTCTTTCCCGCATGTACATGGGGTGTGCACGTTCGGAACGCGCATATGTCCCAGTTCTCCAGTGAAGCCAAAGTCTCCACCAGAGAGGCGATAGGAAATGACCAGGCTGGCGCCGATACCGTTGGAAAGTCGAACGTAGAGGATTGATGGATACCCCTGTCCCGCTCCCCATAGTGCCTCACTCAGGGCAGAAAGGCGGGCAGTTGTATCAATGAGGATATTCCCTTTCCAGCGGCGTGAAATGATATCGATAACGCTTTCGCGGCTGGGGTAGGGGGACTGGGGCGAGTGGGAAATATTCGAACCCATGGGGACGGGCAGACCAATCCCGATGGTACTCACGTAGTCAGTGATGATGCCGCGCGTCTGTGCGCGCTCGAGGAGCAGTGCTCCCATCGCATCGAGTGCCTCAAGATAGTTGATGGGTCGTGAGGCGGGTACTGATTGTGCAATGAGGACATCGCCGCCTCGATTGAGTAAAACTCCAGCGAAAGAGGCTCGGCTGATCACAATGCCAAGCGAGTATGCGCACAAGCGCGCCGATGTGAAAAGAGTCGACGGGCGACCCGCCCCCGTTCGGTCATCGCCCTTGAAAGAGATGACGGCGTGAGCATCGATGAGTTTTTTGATTGCGCGCCCGAGCGTTGTTCTCGAAACATCAAGAGCTTCGCACAGTTGTGAGCGCGAGGAAGGGGGATTTTCACCCAGATAGCTGGTGATCTGGTCTTCCAAAGAGGGCACGGCGGCGTGAAGATCGTAGTCCATGTCCTCTCCTTCGATGTTGTGTGGTGTGGGCCTCCCGCACGCCCCGGAAGGCCCACACCGATGGTGTGTTACTTACCCATGACCTCGTCGAGATCGCTTCGAGCGGTGTTGACCAGCGGAATATCAAAATCCGTCATGGCCGCCATCCACTTTGCGAAGGAGTGGTCTCCGCGCTCGCGGAGTTGGAGGTATAGGTTCGTTGCGAGTTCACGGCGAATGTCGTCGTAGACGGGCACCGTGTATACATTGTTCATCTCTGCGGGATCAACTCTCAAATCGTAGAGCTCATTGATCGACTCCGGTGAGATGACGAGCTTGAATTCCTTGGTGCGCAGCATTCGCTGTTGTAGCGGGAAGTGATGTCCGTGGAATTCGCAGACGATGTCTTCACGCCAGCCGGGCACGTCTTCACCTCGCGTCAGGTCAACGATCGAGCGTCCGTCTTCGACGGCGGCATCTGCGGCATCGACGACGGATTGCGTCACGCCCTTGACTTCATTGCCGAGGACGAGGGCGTATTTCTGATCGGGCGAGAGGCGAAGCTGATGGAGCGGCCGACTGCCTACGACTTGCTCCACGGCAAAGATGAGGTAGCCGCGGCGGCGCAAGGCTTCGACGGCCGCCAAGGGCTCTTCAAAGTATTCCCAATCAACGCTATCTTCCGCGCCGAGCGCCGTTTTGTGGATTTCTACCATCGGTGGGCGCCCGGTGATGCCACATAGGCAGACGCCGGAAAGGCGAAAGGCGTCGGCGGTGCGAAAGACTGAACCGACATTGTGCAGGCTGCGCACATTATCCAAGACGACGACGAGCGGAAGTTTGGGGGCTTCCTTGAAAGCTGCGACGTCGAGGCGATTCATTTCTTCTACGGTCAGTTTGTGCATAGCAATGGAATACTAAAAATAGGAGGAAGGCGGCGAGAATCGGTATATATAAAGGCGCTGTCGCAGCCTTGCAGCCGCCGGCAGCGCCGAAGAAAAATTGTTATAGGTCGTCGATCAAAGCACTTGACTTCGCGTAGGCCGTAGAGCGCGCCTCAAAGAAGTCGGTTTTGATCATATTGGCGTTAGAATATTGCGAAACCCAAGACATGGAGGGCGGCTCTTTGTCGTAACCGGCATAGAGCGGCTCGAAACCGAGTGAGGTGGTTCGCAAATTGCCCAAGTATTTGATATAATCGCGAATCATTTCGGAGGTTAAGCCTTCGATCTTGTCGCCCAAAACGTATTCGCCCCATTTTATTTCTTCTTCTACGCCCTGTGCAATCATTTGGCGGTATACGTCGACCTTATCGGGCGTGAACATTTCGGGTGCTTCTTTTTTCAGTTCGAGCAAGATGCTGCGGAAGAGCCAGAGGTGCGTGTTCTCGTCGCGATTGATGTAGCGAATTTCTTGAGCCGAGCCGGGCATTTTCCCGTTGCGGCCGAGATTGTAGAAGAACATAAAGCCCGAATAGAAGTAGATGCCTTCGAGAATATAGTTGGCCACGAGCACTTTCATAAACTGGAAGGTCGAGCGATCGGTCATAAAGGCATTGTAAAGGTCGCCAATGAATTTATTGCGATTCAAAAGGATGGGATCGTTCTTCCATTGAAAGAGAATGGCATCGCGCTCTTCGGGCGAACAAATCGTATCGAGCATATAACTGTAGCTCTGCGAATGGACAGCCTCTTGGAAGGTCTGTATATTCAAGCAGAGATTGACCTCGCTCGCCGTGATGTACTCGCTAACGTTGGGCAAGTTGGCCGTCTGAATACTGTCGAGGAAGATCAGAAAGGACAAAATCTTATCGTAAGCCGTGCGCTCTGCCGGCAAGAGTTTACTGTAGTCTTTCAAATCCTGCCCTAAATTGATCTCTTCGGGAATCCAGAAGTTGTTCATCGCTTGGCGGTACCAATCAGACACCCATTTGTACTTCATATTATTGAAGTCGTTGAGGTTGGTCGTGTTGCCGTTGATCATCCGCTTCTTCGCGGTCTCCGTATCGCCGTGCTCGTTGAAGAGAGGCTTGCGTGTTACGAATTCGTTTGTGGACATAGATGTTTCTTATTTTGTCGGTGTCTGCTCCGTGCTTAAGAGGCGCAGGATTCGCATTCGGTTATTTCGAGTGATTTCGAACGTACATAATATATTGTCTTCATCCCGCACTCCCAAGCCTTGATGTAGAGGTTCAGCACTTGGCGCAAGGTGAAGTCGTTGGTGATGTAGAGATTCACAGATTGAGCTTGGTCTACGTGGCGTTGGCGCACACCGGCAGCGCGGATACTCCAAGTCTGGTCGATCGTATGGGCGCTCTTGTAAAGCCACCACGTTTTGTCGGACAATGAAGGCGCGACGCGGGCAATCGTTGCGCCCTTCTTCTCTTCGAGGAAGTAGCGATTCATCACGGGGTCTGTTCCGGCCGTAGTGCCGGCGATGATTGACGTGGAACTTGTCGGTGCGACGGCCAATAAATAGCCATTGCGCACGCCGGCTTGTGCTACATCGGCCGCTAAGGCTTGCCAATCGGCACTTTCGTATTGGCGGCGGCTGAAATAATCGCCCGTTTGCCAGTCGGAGCCTTCAAAATATTCGTAGTGACCCTTTTCTTTGGCTAATTCCATACTGGCGCGGATCGCATAGTAGTTGATCTTCTCCATTAACTTGTCGGCTGCTTCGAGGTGCGCCTCGCTCTCCCATACTATTCCTTGCTGTGCCAGATAATGATGGTAGCCCATAATACCTAAGCCTATCGGACGATAGCGGCGATTGGTCACGCGAGCATATTCAAGCGGATAATAGTTGAGGTCAATTACATTATCCAAGGCGCGCACGGCGGCATAAACGACGCGCTTTACTTCTGCTTCGTCATCAAAATTGATCTTGCTCACAACGAGCGAAGCCAAATTGCACACAACGAAGTCGCCGGCCTTTGTCTTTTCTACGATGATGTCGTCACCTTCAGGCGTTTTCATCGTTTCGGTTTTAACGGATTGAATCGGAGACATATTCTGCGCAATCTCTACACAGAGGTTGGAAGAATAGATTATGCCTTTGTGCTTATTGGGATTCATGCGGTTGACGTGGTCGCGGAAGAAGGCAAAAGGCGTACCCGTCTCGATGGCCGATTTGAGGATCAAGCGGATGAGATCTTTGAGTAATACTTCCGTTTTCGTAATGCGCGCATCGTTGATGCAATCGTTGTAGCGTTGCTCCCATTCGTCGCCGTAGCTATCCTCTAAGGCATAGCCCTTGATGGTCTGAATTTCGTGCGGACACATCAGATACCACGACTGGTCCAAGCCTTCGCGCACTTTTTTCCAAAAGAGGTCGGGATAGCAAACGGCGGGGAAGACGTCGTGTGCTTTCATACGGTCGTCGCCGTTATTCGTGCGCAACTGCAAGAAGTCGAGAATGTCTTTGTGCCACACATCTAAATAACATGCGACGGCGCCTGAGCGCACACCCAGTTGATCTACCGCGACAGCCGTATCGTTGGCCAGCTTAATCCATCTGATGACGCCGCCGGCCGCGCCCTTATAGCCGCGAATG
>ERZ773013.1285-NODE-1285-length-14954-cov-5.404927_pt1 | contig 14954 bp, 10 predicted proteins | sample MGYA00511670_ERZ773013 | MGnify/ENA primary metagenome ERZ773013 (study PRJEB29015, sample SAMEA2738120) | human oral metagenome | biome: human oral; feature: human-associated habitat; material: saliva | place: China | collected 2257 ...
GCTCTCTCATGAAAGTGTACAATCCGCCCTGTCATTTCGGAGTGCAAAGGTACAAAGTTTCCATTAAATGACCTAATAATATGGAAACGAATAGCTTACACAATATAAGTAATTAACAATAAATAACTATTTATTTATTATTTAACACTCATTATCCTACTCCAACGAGTGAATTTGCAATGATTACAAACAATACAATGCCTGTAATGATGACATACAACCAGTCTCGTTGAATGCCAAAATCCACCAATGAAAGCACAACGCGCATGACGGGTGTAAGCATTAAGACAACAACACTAAGCTGAACCCAACCTATTGGCGAGAAGGTTAAAACCGAATGAATAATCCCACTGAATGTAGTGTAACTGGGATCTCCACCATCTTTAAAGACCGAATAGTCTGGTAAACCCATTCCTGAAGATGAAACGATATACCAAATACCACCTAACAACGCGATGACACAAGCCAAAAGAACTCCAATTCGCAAGGTATTGCCAATCAGAATGTTCATATTATTCTTAGAATTTGAATTGTTTTCCATATCAGAACTTACCTATAATACCATTATATATCATATTTAAAGCCACTAACAAAATAGCAACAGCAAATATTTTTCTTAGGAGTTTAACATCCAAACGCTTCAAAAGTTTTGCTCCACTCATTGCCCCAGCCAACACACCAACCATAATTGGGAAGGCGATTCCTGGCTCAATATATCCACGTTGCAAGTAAACCACAGCCGAAGTCACTGCGGTTACACCTATCATAAAGTTACTTGTCGTGGTACTAACCTTAAATGGCACCTTCATACAACTGTCCATAGCCAACACTTTCAGCACTCCACTGCCAATACCCAATAGTCCTGACAAGGCACCAGCAAGTACCATCACCGCAAATCCACCTGGAACGTTCTTGAGTTCGTAGTTTTGAAGCTTCCCTTCTTTATTCGGATAACTGCCAAAGAGCTTCAATTTCATCGCCAACTTGCTTCCTTTCACGTCCACATAATCCGTCTTTTGTTTGAATTGCATAGCCACTGTGAGGAGTAACACGCCTCCAAAGATAATCGCAATGGCATTTGTTGGCATCCATAATGCCGCTGCTGCACCCAAGACTGCACCGAGACTGGTGGCTACTTCAAGGAACATTCCCAACCGAATATTGGTCATTCCTTCCTTAACATAAGCACTTGCCGACCCCGATGATGTTGCTATCGACGCTACCAAGGCTGCACCGATGGCATAATGAAAGTCTATTCCGAAACACAAGGTAAGCAGAGGAATGACTACAACACCTCCTCCCAAACCGGTTAGCGAACCTAATAATCCTGCACAATAGGCTCCTAAAAACAATAAAATCGTGAAAACAATAATACTCATTGAGTTTTTTTTATTTGCAAAATTAGTCAAAATGTTAGAAACAAAAGGGGTGTTTTCTATAAAAAAGGCTGCTAACGATAGAAAAAATTATCTTCTATCAGTTCCTAAACTGCCAGCTATTACAAACAAAAATGAGATGAATCACCGACTCATCTCATTCACTTATGGTTTTATTCAAAATCATATTATCTTCTTTCTAAAGAAGAATTGCCAAGTTAAAGCAAGCATAAAAGGCAGCGATTGCCACAGCTTTATGATTCTTTCTCCGGCACATTAAATGGTGTTGCCATGCGATCCATCTGCTCTGGAATCACAATCTTACCAAATTGTTGTTCGTACTTATAAATATTTTCTTGTAAAGCCTGCAACAAACGCTTGGCATGTTCAGGAGCCATTACTACGCGTGCACTCACCTCGGGCTTAGGCATTCCTGGCAACATCGTGGCGAAATCCAACACGAAGTCTGAGCTTGAATGAGTAATTAAGGCCAAGTTTGCATAAACACCTTTGGCAATTTCCGGTTTCAAATCTATTTGCAGGTTCTGCTGCTGATTGTTTTCATTTTCCATATATAATAATGTTTATAAAGGTTGTTAATTGAGTTATGACAAAGGTAAGCAAAATATTTGAATGTCACAAGAATTATATCTCATAACTGTTACAAATCTTTCACAACCCATTGCATCACAAAAAAATTCGTCAAGTGTAGGGATTCGCATCCACAAAAGAATATATTTCTATAAACATTTCGTAAATTTGCAACCATAGGCAGTTTTATTTATCGTGGTTCAACCTAACGAATGCCATGCTCCTTTGAAAGGAATAAGGAAGTCTTTTGCTTGTGTTGACCACTATCTCTGATTAAAAACTACACATAATAAACAATGGAAATAGCTATCATTGGTGGCGGGGCAGCGGGCTTTATGGCTGCCATCACCGCTCGAACGACCAACCCTGCAACAAAGGTAACTATCTTTGAGCGGTCACATAAAGTGTTGTCAAAAGTGGAAATCACAGGAGGCGGACGATGTAATCTAACAAACAGTTTTGCAAATATCACGGATATGCAGCAAGCTTACCCTCGAGGTGCAAAACTGATGAAGCGCTTAATGAAGATCTTTAACCATGAAGATACGATTCGTTGGTTTGAATCTCATGGCGTACCCATCGTGATACAGGAAGATGAATGTGTCTTTCCAAAGGCTCAAGACGCTCATGCTGTCATGGATTGCCTGGCAAATCAAGCCAAGAAATTGGACATTACTATCTGTTGCCGACATCGACTAACCTCGCTTCAACCTACGGAAGACGGACACATTGCCCTAACCTTTGCCGACGATTCCTGTCGAATCTTCGACCGAGTTGTCGTGACTACGGGTGGAGCACCACAAGAAAAGCAACTTCATTACCTTGCCTTGCTGGGGCATAAGATAGCATCTCCCGTCCCATCCCTATTCACTTTCACCATCAACGACCATGCATTTTGTAACCTCATGGGCACAGTTGTCGACTCGGTTGCAGTCACAATCCCGGGTACAAAAATGCGCGCAGAGGGACCACTCCTCGTGACTCACTGGGGAATGAGCGGTCCGGCTGTCTTGAAACTGTCTTCATACGCCGCCCGATGGCTGGCTGAACACGACTATAAATCACCGCTTTCGGTGAGCTGGATAGGTAAAAGCTCGCGCACAGAAGTAGAAGATGTGCTCATAAAATTTCAGCTTCAACACGCCCGAAAACAACTCGGCACACTCCATCCTTTGGCTATTCCTACGCGATTATGGCTCTACATCTTGGCTAAGCTTCAATTAGATGAGAGGAAACCTTGGGGAGAACTTGGGCGGAAAACGCTGAATCGACTCATCGAAGTCTTAACCAACGATCAATATACCATTGCGAGCAAGGGCACATTTCGCGCCGAATTTGTGACTTGTGGCGGTATAAGTTTGGAATCAATCCATGCAAAAACACTCGAAAGCAAAGTTTGCCCAGGCCTCTATTTCGCTGGCGAAGTAATGGATATCGATGCCATTACAGGAGGATTTAACCTGCAAGCAGCTTGGACAACAGGGGTTGTGGCAGGACAGGCAGCTGCAGAAAGTTGAAGAAAAAGAATGAATGTACTAAACAATATCTCTTAAAACCAAAAGTGATTGCTACCTTTTTACACGATATTCTACGTCAAATCATACAACCATCTGACGCAAATTAGAGTGTGAAATGCCTCAAATGATTTTATGATTCTAAAGTCCTATCAACATCCTCTCTTTTTCGTTGGTTTTCAGCTATAAAACAAACACAACACATTCTATAATCTTTAAGCTCACGACCTCCATATCAATATGAAATAAAAAAGGTCCACATTGGCGATAATATGACCAATATGGACCTTTGATTACTTTTTTGTAATAAGCCTATCTGAATGGAGACCGGGCCTTATCTTACTTAAAATTATACATCAAACCAATATTCAGGTTGTTTGTAAACGTACCATTCTTCGTGAAAGGTTGGCTATGTGGATAGCGACCAGCAGGCATACGATAAACTGTATGGCTATAGAATAGCGAAAGGTTGCGGTTGATTGAGTAGCCCACTTGACCACCAACATTCAATGCTCCCTTAAATCCGCCAGTGCCCATCAACATCGTTGGACCTCCATAAAAATATACATTCCAACGGCGAGCAGGGTCAAATCCAGAGATGGCATTAAGCGCATTGAGTTGATAATCGAATGAAACGAGCACGTTGTTGAAGTGTTCTGTATAGATACCTGCACCTTCGTTGTTGTCCATTTTCTCTCTCATCCACTCGCCTTGTACACGAACTCCATGCACTGTTGAGAAGTTATAACCGGCAAAAGCCATTGCATTCTTCAGCAAATCTCCCTTTTGAGAGCTGAACTTCCAACGCCAAATGGTGTTATTCCAACCGAATCCACCGCCGACAAAGAAGCCTTGTAATGGCAAGTTATAACGCTTTTCTTCAGGAAGAGTCTCATCATAGTCGCGGAATTTCTTACTTCTCATCAGCATAGAAACACCCACATTGAGTGCAAATTGATTATGACGATTGTCATCAGAAGCAGACAATTTGATTGCTGAGAAGGTTGGTTCGAAGGTCAAACGCAAGTCATTTGTCAGCTTAGCCCATAACTGTCCACCTACTCGGAACGTATGATAGTTGCCCTCAAATGTATTGACAAAGCCTGCACTTGTCTTCTTTGCATGACCTATTTCATATCCACCAAAGACATTAAAGCCAAGGGGTGAGTTCCAATCATAATGCGAAACGAAACCTAATGGGTTAATCAACAAGTCGAACAAAACACCACGCGTACCAATGAGCAAGGTGACATCATCTCCCATAAAGCTACCTTTATCCCAGTTGGCATTGGTTACATGTGCACCGCCTCGAACGCCGACAGCAGAGTTTGCCCACCATCCAACGAGGAACTTTGAATCAAAACCGGTGGTCTTGAAGCCTTTCAAAGGAGTCTTACTCATAAACGTTGGCCCAATACCATACTCTAAGAAGAGAGGACGACGCATCGGATTGCCTTCATCATCGCGGATAAGGAAGTTGCGGAAAGCATCAAACGAATACATCACACCAATGTTCAAGTTGTTTGTATACGTTCCATCACGCGTATAAACAAGGCTCGTTGGATAATAATGTTTATTGAAACGATAAATCGTATGACTATAGAACAGAGAGACATCTGGCGTGAGATTATACGTAACCATACCTCCGACATTAGCCGCAAGCTTAGTACCGCCGTCACCAACAGCAAGTGTTGGTCCACCATAGAGATATACATTCCAGCGACAAGAAGGGTCATATCCTGCCATATAGTTATAGAGATTGAACTGATAGTCGAATGAAAGTAGATAGTTGTTTGGCTTTATCGCCGTCAAACTTCCATTGCCAGGGAAGGCTATCTTCTCGCGCATCCACTCACTCTGTAGACGTATACCATGGAGTTCATTGAAGTGATAACCACCAAAGATTGTGGCATTCTTCAACACACCATGCTGATATCCAGAGAATCGCCAATCCCAAATAGTGTTGCTCCAACCCATACCTACGCCTAAGAAATAACCCTTCTTAGGAATATTCCGAACCTCATCCGAGGGGACATCTGGGTAGTTACGCTCTGCCTGACGCTTGAAAAGTACAGCTACTCCGGCCTTCAACGCATATTCGTTATAGTTATATCCATTTACACCTTTAAGCTTAACTGACGATACCATCGGTTCAAGAGTAAAGCGAAGTCCATTAGCAAGGCGTGCCCAAAGCTGCACACCACCACGTAAAGCAGTATAGTTTCCTTCAAAAGAATCAGCATTAGGTGTCATGGTTCGCTTGCCTTGACCAAACTCATAACCTCCAACAAGGTTGAATCCAAACGGCATTTCCCAATTATAATCCTTAACAAAGCCAAGAGGATTAATAAGTAAGTCGGCCGCAATTCCACGTGTACCGACGAGGAGTTTTGTATCTTCATTCGCGTACTGGGTAGTCTGCCAGTCTGCATTTGTGACGTGAACTCCACCGCGAAGTGCAAAGGCTGAGGAGAACCACCAGCCTATAGAAGCGTTGGCATCAAAGCCTCTTGTGTTGCGGAAACGTAACGGAGTACGACCTGTATAGGCTGGACCAAAGCCGTATTCAAAGAAGAAACGGCGTTGAGAAGCAGCTGCAAAGATATTGTTATCTCGGTCGAAATTATACATGATACCCACGTTAAGGTTGTTCGTAAAGATACCATCACGAGTATAAACCATGTGGTGTGGGTAGCGCGTTTTCGGCATACGATAAACAGTATGGCTATAGAAGAGAGAGAGGTTTGGTGTTATATTATAGGTAACCATACCTCCAACATTAGCTGCAAAGGCTGCACCTCCATCACCTAACAATAGCGTTGGGCCGGCATACATATATACATTCCAGCGACGAAGTGGGTCATATCCCGCCATCGCATTAAAGAGATTAATCTGGTAATCAGTTGATAACAGGTAGTTATTATAGGTAAACTTTTCTATACCTGAACCATAACTATCAAAGAAAGCCTGTGCTTCCTTCATCCACTCTGCCTGTAAACGAATGCCATGTATCTTGTTGAAACGATATCCTCCAAAGAGAACCGCATTCTTCAATAAGTCATGTTGGTAGCCTTTGAAACGCCATTCCCACACTGTATTGTTCCATCCTAAGCCCAAACCCAAGAAGTATCCGCGCTGAATGGTATTGAGAACAGAGTCCGATTCCACGTTACGATAGTTACGGATTCCTTTGTCTCGGAAGAGCAATGAGAGTCCAAGCTTGACAGCATATTCATCATAACGCTCACGATCGAGATTGCCATTATAATGCTCTATCTGCATATAAGTAGGCTCAAGTGTTAGGCGAAGATCATTTGTTAGCTTCATCCAAAGCTGTCCTCCAAATCTAAATGCAGTATAATTTCCTTCATAAGAACCAAGCAAACTGGCAGCCGTCTTCTTCATTCCACCAAATTCATAGCCCGCAAGAAGATTCATTCCAACAGGTGCATCCCAATTATAATGACGCTTAAATCCAAAGGGATTGAAGAGGAAGTCAACGTTTACACCACGTGTACCGATAAGGGACTTCGTGTCATCATTGCCTATTGAGCCTTGCTTCCAGTCGCCGTTGGTCACATGAACACCTGCACGCACACCAGCTGCAGGTGCTAACCACCAGCCCACTGCTGCCAAAGCATCGAATCCTCTTGTGTTACGCAGCGACAAATTGTATGATTTTCCAACATACATTGGACCAAAACTATAGTCGAAGAACATCGGATAACGAAGATGTTGCAATTGACCATTGTCGAGCATATAGCGTTTTTGGTTGTTGAAATGCTTTTGGAATATACCTGCATTGGCCATATACGAGAGCTGCTTCGCAAAGTTCCACTGATAAGCGAAATTCACTCCATAACTAAAATCAGGGTCACTATAACCAGGATTAGCCAAGAGATTCAACTTCTTTGTAGCCACTTTGAAATAAGGTTCCAATGCAATTGAAGCATATGGACTTGCAAAGAACTTGAACTGTACACCCACATGACCATCTAATGCGGCTCCAGAAGTGCTGGCACCAACAGCAGTCATGTCTGCATTATTCCATGAATGTAGGCTTGCAGTCTGTACTCCTAAGCCCAAGATTCCAGACACATTGAAGGGTCGTTCAGGTCGATAGCCCAAGAGATAATTACTGAAATTATACAAGAAGTCAACGTAACCGCCGTATGAATTGTATTGGTTTGTGTTGTAAACTGTCGTGGAAGCATGTGAGTAAGCCCATGCCTTTTCGAAGCCCAAACGGAAGGAAACCATCGGACTTACAACTTTACCTACGCCCAAACGCAAGCTGAGTGTTGGCGTGAAAGATGCGGCATTCGTATTATGATAGAATCCACCGACACCACCACCCATATCTATAAAGGTGTTGTTCCAAAAGTCTCCACGCACATAGCGGTCGCCTTTGAAGCGATGACGGCTATCAAGAACGAATCTCAAAGCATTGAAATTCTTCTGTCGGGCAGCACCATAATATGCAGTATCTTGCGCTTGTGTGGTCGCAGATGCAGGGATTACATCTTCTAAATCGCTTAAGTCGCGCGCAACAGTATCAGGAGCTTGCACGGTAAGAGGATGCACATCCGCAGACAACATCTTTGTTGAGACAGAGGCCTTTGCACTTCCTCCTCCTACAAAGGCTACTGATACAGATAACAGTAACAAAAATATTTTTTTCATCTTCTTTCTGTTTTATCTATTTATTTGGCCACCTCAGCCTTTTCATCATCATTATCTTCCGTCTTCGTTATATACTTGAAACGTTTCCGATAGACTGGAATATTAGCCTCTTTATACGGATAACGTTTGCGAAGGTCATCGCTAACATTCGCATCTGTAGTATAGAACTTCTTGAAAGAAGGCTCCAAATCAAAGCTATGTTGGAAGTAAGCTAAGAAGTCCGGGCAATCAATGGCCTGGAGTTTCAAGGCTGTTTCCGAACCATACTTACTGATAAGGTCAGTCAAAGTGACGTTATCCATGTCGGGATCATTTGCCGCAATGATTCCCTTTAGATACCATTTCTTTGCCAAGTTATCAGGCAACGAGTCTACAAGTGGCTCAACCTGTTTATAGGTATAGCCCAACTCAGGTGCAAGTTCGGTGCTAAGCACAGCTCGGTTGACTGGATTCGATTGCATTACATAAGCTAATGCCGTCTTCGCACGAGCCTCTTCTTCTGGTGTTTTGTTTTGTTTGAAGAACAATGTCTCAAGATCTATGAGCATCTTCAACTCATGGAACTTCTCTGTATCGGGCAACTTATTTGCCAAGAAGGCTGCTTCTCCCATCTTACGCTTACGAAGATACATCAACGCTTGATTGGCAACAATCTCTTTATAGTTAACCGTATAGGTGTAAGAGTTATCAAAAGCTATCGGACGCGTTACCTCAACACCAGACTGCATGTCTATAAATGGGGCGAGGATGCTAAGGTCTATCGAGTCCTGTTCAAGCATATAACAAGCTACACGATTAGCAATATAGGCTGCAAATGGACTATATTTCGCAGTTTTGCGCGCCATATTCTGACGATATGCCCTGAAAACGAGCTTCCTTACTTCGGCAGAATCCTTAATCTGTTTCAACAAATTATAATAGTCTCCATTTGAAAACACCTCAGGACCATTCTCTGCATAGCGTGGATCATTATAGTAAGTCCAAACTGTTTCAACAGGATCTAAAATCTTGTTACGACGAATAGTGTATGTACTTTGAATCTTTCGTTGATTCTCCATGATTCTAACCACGAGCGGATTGCTATCCATCATGCGGCGTAAAGCTGCTTTATCACCAGCTTTTCCATATTTACGCAGTTCGTCTGCCTCGGCAGTTTGTCCGTGGGCAACCAACGAATCAGCCACATCATCCCATGTATACACACGAGGATCCTTAACAATCAGGTTTGCACTATTTATCTGAGAACCAACAATATTCAATATCTTTCGTGCACGACGAGCAGCTAAGTCCTTGTTGAAATTATAGCCACCTTCAGGTGAAGCACCTCCTTGAATGGTGAAACCAACAAGTGATCGTCCGTAAGAACGAAGCTCTCGAACAAGCATATCAAGTGTTTGTTGATTGATAGTATCAGGAGTTAACTCGTCTTTTGCTACGATAAAATACAACTGAAGCTCTCTTGGAACCTCCTGAAGACGTGCTCTCACTTGCTCAAAGAAACGTGGTCCAAGATCCATATCGACTTTAGCTGTTGCCAAGTCCAACATCTTCCATGGTTTACGGCTATGTGATGTACCCTCTTTAAACTCTTTATAATAAACATGAGTATAGTCTTCCAAGCTCAAAGTTCCTACCCACTTATAGCCTTTATCAGGGTCTGGTTTCGGGTAAGTAATTTCCCAATCCATCTTCACGGGCATCGAACTCAGTCGTGGATCTACCTTATAATAAGGATGAAGTGAGTCGTTGCGGTTATAATCATAACTCTTTCGACGAATCTGATTAGCGTGATATTGGAAACCTTCCAATACCACCGGCTCCAAATACTGCACCGTGTCTTTTGATTCTATGTCTATCGCTGCAGGCTGAAAAATCAGTCGTGAGTGCTTTGTTGCATAGTCTTCGGGCAATCCAATCGATACATTCCAGTGGAGATTTGGTCCATCATCCAAAGGGGGTTGCTCTATAAAGTTCACTCCTTTGCGTTTCGCATAGACGCTTGTACCCTGTAACAAGATGGCATCATCAGTCCCCGAAGCGAAAGTTATGTCATAGTTTAGCTGCGTACCTTTTATATCTATCACCTTTACCTGTGCACCATTGGTCACCAATAAAGCACCATTTGCAGAAACATCAGCCTCAAAGTGTCCTTCATAATCAGGCGTAATAACGTCATTACTCTTGATATTCACAACACTACCCAGCTCGCGTCCTTTTGTATTATATAGGTTTGCTTGCGCCCGAGCGTCCTTTTTGTTGTCGAAAATATATACGGGTGTCGACAAAGGTTCTTTCGCATTACCCTTTCCATCCAATGTTCTCATCATCTTTGAGACATTACCTGTGATATGAATCACCTGTGCATGTCCCATAAATACAAACAGACAAGAAAACAATAACAGAATTATGTGTTTACTATATGCTTTCATCTTCAACTTATTTTATCGTTTACCATATCGTATAAGATAGGGAAATACCAATCTTTGTCGGTAGAATGTGCCATGACTTAAAGCCTTCTCTCGTTAAGCCCGAACCATCATTGAGTTCTATTGCCTGCCCATCCATGCGTATAACTGTATGACTATTCCCCACAAGTCCTACGCCGGCATGAGCGTCTAAGGCAAGTTTGTTGGACAAAGCAAAGACATAACCAAACGTAATTCCAGCGCCTAAGGCATATCCATCATAACGAACATGCTTATGGATTACATTGTAATCGGCAGCCAAAAGACCTACACCAACGAAATGATGATATAGCGGACGTCCACCGAAATAATAGCGATATTCTGGCTGAACGCCTACAACTTTCATATCTTTGTGGATATATGGATTATGATTTCCAAAGACTGTAAGTCCTAAAGTCGAGCGATTGCCAATCGTCATCTCGGCACCTAAGTTATAAGTTTGTGTCGCAAGCATCATTACATCCGTATTAATGCTGAGCTTCTGTGCATGGGATACAATGGTTCCCAAAGCCATGATGAAAATCAAAATTATCTTTTTCATTTCTTATATAGCCTTATTATGCGTGTTTAGTTCTTTTCAAATACAACTGCCATTCGGGCAAAACAAAGTCTCGAGCAACCTCATGCAGCTTACTTTCTGCACGATGTTCTTTCGTCTGTAAGGGCAAGTAAGCCAGCATTTTACAGCTTGGCATCGTTAAGGTTGAAGGCATTGGAATCATCATTGAGACCACTGAGTCTTGTTCTTCCACTGACTTCACCTCACGATTTGCAGCATTTTGCGGTGCAATCTCAGTCTTTTCACCGCCTAATTTGACTGCTTTTATCGAGTCATTTGCATAGCGTTTTTCGTTCTCTAAACGCTGTTGTTCAAATCGTTTCTCGTAGTCTACCTTCTCCAAAGAGTCGCGACGGGCACGCGCTGCAACCTTATTTGCCTCATTAATACTATCGCGTTGCAACTTCAAATTAGCCAAAGTGATGCGATAGTTGTTGTCAACCATCATGCGTTTCTTATACTTATTGGCTACATTCGGTCCGAAATGATAAACCAATGAAGCACGGATTACGTCGGTAGATGCGGCATAAATCAATGGCTGGAAGGTTAGTTTGTAGCCGTTTTCAGGCTTTGTAGTTTGATATTCATAACGATTTCCGTTAAGAACTCGCTTATATTCCTTGAACTTTGCAAACACTACACCGCCATTCAAGCCTAAATCGAGGTCAAGACGACTGCCATTCATATAACCATAGAGTTGGTGAACATAGCCAAACATCAGGCCTCCGAAGACCGAATTTCCTTTTCGTCCTGTTGCATTCAACTTGATATCAAAGCTATTTGCGCCTGCATAGATACCCCAATAAAACACACTTGCGGGTTTCTTACCATGCCAATATTTCCGCAACTGGAGTCTACCATCATAGAGATCATAGACATGATAGAGGGTTTCTTTTGACTGTTCTTTCCAATTCAAGCGTCCCTGCACACCCAAAGTCCACTTACTCCAGTTCTTGTTTCCTAACGTAAACTCTACTCCAATGTTAGGGGTTAGCGCCAGCCAGTCCACAGTATTGGTTCTGATATTAAATCTTTGACCAAACGTCAAAGTATCAACCTTGTTGTAGTATAGCTGTTGCGCGTCTGCAGGCACAATGAAAAGCATTTGTGCAAACAGGCAAACCAGCCATCTACATAGTTTAGAATGATTCATAAACTGCTATAATATCGTTATCTTTTTACTTTTTCTTCGTAGCTGTTATCGAAAGCAATTGCTTTGCATAACTATCATTTGGGTCAAGATTTATAATCTTTTCAGCATAGCTTATCGCCTCAGGCATCACCTTCTTTGTATAGTAATAATAAGAAAGTTGCTTGTAACATTCGATTAAATAATCTTTATCTCCACCTTCTTTTTCCAATAATTCGGCTGCACGTTTATAATAAGGTTTAGCCAATCCGCGTGCATTCTTGGGGTCCATCAAGGCATTTGCCTTAGCTCTCCAATAATAACCTACATAGCTATTAGGCTTCAAACGTGACACTTCTGCAAACACATTCTCGGCTTGTTTGAGTGTATTGAGGTCATAATCTGACGATGAAGCATCCGTAGAATTGGCTGTAGCCTTCTTCCAATAAAGCAGTCCCAATTGGAACAAATCATGCGAACGGTCGTATGTAGAGTCAGTAATTCGCGCTAAATTCTCACGTGTATATTTGATTGCATTATCGTAATCACCTATCTTACTATAGGCATTTGCGATGTCTTTATCAATGCCTGGAACGTCTTTTGCCAATGCTCTTGCCTGCTCAAACTTTTGAATTGCTTCAGGAGTTCGCTTCAAACCATTGAGCACATAGCCGTAGTAAAGATAATCGGTATAGCGGAGTTTCGCCGAGTCTGTATGCATATCCATCAACTCTTTGGCATTTTCCAACGCACGATCATAATGCTCTAAGTCGGTATTACAATAGAGCATGAGTCGCACAAGGTCTGTATTGTGGGGATAGAACTCACTGCCTTCGGTGGCTACTTCCAATGCTTTCTTGTAGTTACCCGATAGTAAAACAGACTGCGCATAATGCACAAGTTCTTTCTCTGTGAGCTTCTTTAGTCCCTGCTTTTCATACAAAGCAATGGCTGCATCATAGCGTTGTGCATCATAATAGAGTTCAGCTATCCTTCCGTCAATAGACAAATCAGGACGCAACTGCTTAATCGTCTCCAACTTGCGCATGGCATCTGGCATATCCGTGAACCTTACTAATTCAGCATATTTGAAATAAGCTTCGGGATCATGGCGGTCAAAATACATTGCACGGCGATAGTAATACTTCGCTGAATCAATTTTTCCTTGGGCCTGTGCAATGTCTCCTCCTAAGCTAATTGCTAAAGGAGTAATCTTATAACACTTGCGAGTCAAGTAGAAATACTTCTCTGCTTCATCAATCTTTCCAGCCTGAAGATAAGCTAATCCTATTTTAGCAATAAGGTCAGTGTTATCCTTATCCGCCTTCATTGCAGTCTCTGCATACGATTGTGCCAGCCTTTCATTCGTCTTAATTAACTTTACCATTTCCTCAATCTGACCGTTTTTCATTGGGTTTTGAGCAATAGAAGACGTGACCGTTAACCAGAGAACAATACCTAATAATCTTAATTTACACATAGCTATGATATTATTGTGTTACGCAACACGATAAAGAATATTTAATCTCTAATCCTTATAAATCACCACAAAGCTAACATATTTTTTTGTGAATAAACACATATTTAAGAAGAATCAGATTTTTATTATCTTTTATTAACGCTAAGTTTATTTACAGGTAAGTAGCAGAAATAGAGTTCATTTCATATCATTTGCAGGATGTTTCCCAGCACATTACATAAAAATGGCATGCAAAACAATAGCTAAAATAAAATCTACATAATTATGACAGACTTTGTTTGAATCAATTCCTACATTGCATTTATTCACTTAAATACTATGAAAAACAATATAAACACAAAAGAAAATGGATGAAAAAAGACAGCTTCATCTATCTTTTTCCATCCACTATTTATATTAAGCAATGCTTTTTAATGAATCACATTGCCTTGAAGTTATCAGTCATTTCCAATATAGATTGGACGAATGCTATACATATTGCGCTTAGTTTTATTCATATTATTCATTGAACCAGGAAGGAATTCTCCATTATCATGCATGTAAATGACAAATCCACCAGCCTGTTTTTTATTTGGATTACTATCCGCTATCCAGTAACCACCTTGACTTCCTGGCTTTTGGAGTTTAGAATTGTAGTCTACATACACACCAGCCATGGGGAAGAATACGCCTGTATCAAAGTCTGATTTGTTTAACTTCCGCAACTGTTTAGAGACATTTACACTCCCTGGAGCATTTGAATTTCTAACAATAGTACCATCTGCTTTCAACACTTTTCCTTTTTGATTTTCAGAAACATTAGGATCAAAGAACACTCCATAAATCACATTTCCTGAATCGTCTACATAGTACACCATATATTCTCCAGTTGCCTCCATCAATTTTTTGAAGTCTGATGCTGTTGGAATGGCCCACTTTTTATTAGAAGCATAGTAAGCAAGGTCACCATATTTATTATTTGAAGTGACCTGTTTTTGTAAATTCTGATTATCATCCCAATAACTATCAATCTTATCATGTGAATAATTATGTGCGTTCTCTATATCTCCCCAACGAAAATGATCGAATTTAACATCGTTCTGATTATCGGTAGGCAAAGAACTTTCTACTATATCGTTTTCTTTAAGTGGATAGCCACAACGTGCAGTATAGAAGTA
>ERZ773013.1299-NODE-1299-length-14846-cov-6.560882_pt1 | contig 14846 bp, 12 predicted proteins | sample MGYA00511670_ERZ773013 | MGnify/ENA primary metagenome ERZ773013 (study PRJEB29015, sample SAMEA2738120) | human oral metagenome | biome: human oral; feature: human-associated habitat; material: saliva | place: China | collected 2257 ...
ATAAAACCCCATGGAAAAATCATAGGGAAGGGATGATTTTGCCTGTATTTGTCTGCATGCCTGTATTTGTACTGCCTGTTTGTCTGCATGCCTGCCTGTGCTTGTCATGAGAGACAAAATCAGTTTGGATATTAACTAACACTGAATGCAACACCAGTTTTAGGAGTCACTTGAGTATCGGTCTAGTCGCCCTTCTTGACGACATTGCCGCCCTGGCCAAAGCCGCCGCCGCCTCGGTTGATGACGTGGCGGGAGCCGCAACCAAAGCATCTAGCAAGGCAATCGGGGTGGTTATCGACGACACTGCCGTGACTCCCCAATACGTGCAGGGCATCAAGCCTGAACGCGAACTGCCAGTTATTAAACGCATCGCGCGCGGCTCACTGATCAACAAGCTGGGCATTATTTTGCCGGTGGCCTTATTGTTGACCTGGCTGGCACCTTGGTCGCTGCCTATTTTGCTGCTGGTGGGAGGCACTTACCTGTGTTTTGAGGGCGCAGAGAAAGTACTTAGCGCCTGGGGGATTATCAAGGAACATGAGAACTCCCACGGCGCCAGTGACAAGTTCGCAGATCCGGCCGCCGTGGAAAAAGCCATTGTCAGCTCGGCGGTGCGCACAGACCTGATTCTTTCCACTGAGATCATGCTGGTGTCTTTGGCGGGCCTGCACACCAATGACAACCTGAGCAAAGTCACCATCATGGTGGTAGTGGGCTTCATCATGACGTTCTTCGTCTACGGTCTGGTGGCGCTGCTGGTGAAAATGGATGACCTGGGCTTGGCCCTGGTGCGTCGCGGCCAGGAGAAACTGGGGCGTGCCATCGTCAAAACTATGCCGCGCGTTTTCCGTGTGATCGAGGTGGTTGGCACCGTGGCTATGCTTTGGGTGGGCGGTCACATCGTGATCGACGCCCTCAACAACCTGGGGGTAGGCACCCTGCATCACCTGGTGGAGCACGCCGCCCACGCCGCCACCCACGCCGCCCAGGGTCTGGGCGACTCGTTAAGCGGCGTGGTCAAGTGGTGCGTGGAGACGGCCTGCTCGGGCGTGTTCGGCCTGGCGTTTGGTGCGCTGGTTACTGGGCTGGTGCTTGGGCTGCAGCGGCTGCTGCGGCAGCGCGCGGGGCAGCACTAGCGATCTTTTCCAGCTCGGCCTCGCCGTGAGCTGCGGATAGGAACCACACTTCAAAGATCGACGGCGGCAATGCCACCCCCGCCTCCAGGAAGGTGTGGAAGAAGGGCGCGTAACGCCAGGTTTCCTGCTGGCGCGCCTGGTCGTAGTTGTAGACGCCGTCGCGGGCTGCCTGTGGGCCAAACATGATGGACATCAGCGAGCCGGTACGCTGCACTCGGTGCGCCACCCCGGCCTGGGTGAGTGCCTGGCCCACAATCTCACCCACAGCCTGGGCGTTAGCGTTGACGGCGTTGTAAACGTCGACGTCGGCCAGCTGCAGCGTGGCTAGGCCAGCGGCGGTGGCTAGCGGGTTACCTGAGAGCGTGCCCGCCTGGTACACCGGCCCCAGCGGCGCCAGTAGGTCCATGATGTCGGCGCGTCCGGCCACGGCGGCTAGTGGCATCCCTCCGCCCACGACCTTGCCGAAGGTCACCAGGTCAGGCACCCATTTGGGGGTGGCGACGGCGCTGGGCTCAGCTGCGGCGACGGCGTCGGGCACAGCCGCTTTAGTGGCTTCTGAGCCGGCGGTTCCGCCTGCGCCGATAGTCCCGGCTGCGCCTAGCTGCGCCAGGGCAGCAGGGGTGGTTAGCTCAGTACTTAGCGCGGTGGCGGGGGTGGCGCCGTCGTGCTCTTGCCAGCCGGCCACAGCCTCCAAACCCCACCAGCCGGCAGAGCTGACCCTAAAACCTGTGAGTACCTCATCCAAAATCATTACCGCACCGTAGCGGGTGCATAGGGAACGGATGCGCTCATTCCAGCCGGATCGTGGGGGCACGCTACCCATATTGGCGGGGGCGCCTTCGAAAATAACGCCCGCGATTTCCTGACCGCGTTCGGCGAAGCAGGCTTCTAGCGCCTCAAAGTCGTTGTAGGGCAACACGATGGTGCGGGCGGTAATCGCTGCGGGCACGCCCGCACTGCCGGGTAGGCCGCCCGTGGCCACGCCAGAGCCGGCCGCAGCCAGTAGACCGTCGCTGTGACCGTGGTAGTTGCCGGCAAATTTAATGATCAGCTCGCGCCCGGTGGCACCGCGCGCTAGGCGGATCGCGGTCATGGTGGCTTCAGTGCCGGTGGAAACAAAACGTACCCGCTCCACAAACGGCACGCGTTCGCGCACCTTTTGGGCCAGCAGGGTTTCGCTCTGGGTGGGGGCGCCAAAGGATAGCCCGCGCGCGGCGGCCTCCTGTACGGCGGCCACCACTTGCGGGTGGGCGTGGCCTAGCAGGGCCGGGCCCCAGGAGCCCACCAGGTCCACATAGTCGCGCCCGTCGGCGTCGGTAACGTAGGCCCCTTTAGCGGCGCTGATGAAACGCGGGGTGCCGCCCACGCCCCCAAAGGCGCGTACGGGAGAGTCAACACCACCCGGAATAATCCCCTTGGCCTGGGTAAATAAGTGTTCATTTAGATTCATAATTAAGTCCTATCGCAGCGTTTGGTCTGTTTTTCCTGCGGCGTTGCGGCAGCCGTGCTGTCACACCTGCGGTGAACTTGGGCTGCGCCCTGGCTGTCACACCTGCGGTGTGCTTGGGGTGCCGCAGGGTTGGTGTGCTTGGGGTGCCGCGGCCTCTGGGATCGTGGCTTAGCGCAGCATCTGGGCGATTTCGCGAGCCCAGTAGGTAAGTACCGTATCGGCGCCGGCGCGGAAAATGCCCAGCACGCTTTCAAGGATCACGCGCTCGCGGTCAATCCAGCCGTTGGCTGCGGCCGCCTCAACCATGGCGAACTCCCCAGAGACCTGGTAGGCCGCCACCGGAATGTCGCTGGCTGCGGCCACATCACTAAGCACATCCAGGTAGGGGCCGGCGGGCTTAACCATCACCATGTCAGCCCCCTCGGCGGCGTCGAGCAGCGCCTCATACAGGCCTTCGCGACGGTTGGCGGGGTCTTGCTGGTAGGTGCGGCGGTCGCCCTTGAGGGTGGAGCCCACGGCCTCGCGGAAGGGCCCAAAGTAGGCGGAGGCGTATTTGGCTGAGTAGGCCAGGATTGCTACGTCGGCGTGACCGGAGGCGTCTAGGGCTTGGCGAATGGCGGCCACCTGCCCATCCATCATGCCTGAGGGGGAGACCATGTGGGCGCCGGCTTCGGCCTGGCTGACGGCCATAGCCTGGTAGAGCGGCAAGGTTGCGTCATTGTCGACGCCGCCGTGCTCGTCTAGCAGTCCGCAGTGGCCGTGGCTGGTGAACTCATCTAGGCAGGTATCGGCGCAAACCACCACGGCGTCGCCTACCTCTTCACGCACGACGGTGATGCCCTGGTTCAAAATGCCTTCACTGGCCCAGGCCTGGCTGCCTACTTCGTCGCGCACTGCGGGCACGCCGAATAGGTCAATTGAGCCCACGCCAACTTCGGCGCAGGCCACCGCCTCGCGTCGCAGCGAATCTAGGGTGTGCTGGTAGACGCCGGGCATGGCGCTAATGGCTTGCGGCTCGCTAATATCCTCGCGCACGAACACCGGCAGGATCAGTTTGGCCGGGTCGATGCGGTGCTGGCTAACCAGGGCGCGCATGGCCGGGGTGGAGCGTAGGCGGCGCGGGCGCAGCGTGGGAATGGAAGCCGTCGCGACGCCGTGGCTGGCTAGCAGGTCCAGGGCGCTTTGGGGGATGGTGGTCATGAAAAATCCTTTGCTTTAAATAGGTTAATTATGGCTTGGGTGATGTGTTCGGCTCGCGGCGTGGCGGCGGTGGCGTCCACGCGCAGGCCCAGTTCGCGGCAGCGTGCGGTGGTGGACTGGCCGATGCTGACCACTGCGGTTTTCTCAGGTGGGGGGCCCAGCAGTTGCAGCAGGGCTTGGGCGCTAGAGCCTGCAGTAACGACGACGGCGTCCCACGCCCCGGCTTGCCACTGGGTTTTGAGGTGGGCTGGTAGCTGGGGGAGGGGGACGGTGGTGTAGGTGGCAATGGCGTCCACCTGCCAGCCAAGCTGGCTAAGTCCTTGGGCTAGCGTGGGGGCGGCTAGCTGCGACTGAGGCAGGCAGATGGTGGGTGTAGCTACCGTGGGGGTGGCGGGCGGCGTCGGGAAAACTTCCAGTAGCTTGGCGGCGCTACCCGCACCCACCAGGGTGGGCTTAAGTGCGCAGTGGCTGTTTACCCACTCGGCAGTGGACTGGCCAACTACTGCCAAGTGCGTGGTTCCTTGAATGGAATCTGCCTGTTGAATGGAATCTGCTTGGTTGGCGAGGCCAAGGCTCTGTTTAGTGGGACTCTCGCGAGTCGCAGCTTCCGAGGCTAGTGCAAATGAGCTCAATGCGAGGGTGGGTGAGTGTGGCGTAGGGGCTGAGGTGGGTGAGTGTGGCGTGGGGGCTGAGGTGGGTGAGTGTGGCGTGGGGGCTGAAGCGGGTGCTAGCGCAAGCGCATTTAGCTGCGGCAGTACAGCCTGTGCTGCTCGCCAGGAAGACAGCACCACCCAGGCGTAATAGCCAGATGCAAGCCTTTGGCGCATCTGCTCTAACTGCTCAGATTCAATGGGAATGGTTTGGGTTAGCGCGAAAGTATCCACCCGGGCGCCGCCAGTTTTAAGGGCTGCCGCAATGGCGTCGTCGGACTTTAGGCGCGGCAAAGCTACCCGTAAACCGGCGAGTGTTTCACGTGAAACAACCATAACCATCTACCTCTAAATCCGATCGTAAAACCTTAGTTGTCACCTTGCTGTGCGCTTAGGTGTTGCCCCGCCGCAGCCTCAGCATTGTTGCGGCTTTTGCTATCCTTGTCGCACCCTTAATTCCGGGCTTACCGCTGTCTCAGCCGCGCTCCTTAATGCCTCAGCTACCCCCTTAACTCCTTAACCACGCTCCTTAACAGCCTGCAAATCCGCTACCTGCCCGGCGCCTTGCGCCAACAAATCCTGGGCGGCGCGCTGGCCCAACTCCACAGCTTTTTGTAGGTGGCAAGCCTTGGCTAGGTCCACGCCCCCAAGCGTCACGGCCTGGCGACTACGCACGCTAGCGGCGCCGTCGAGAGCAAACACCCCGGCCTCTAAGTGCAGCTCATAATCAAAGCCGGCGTGCACCAAGTAGGCGTAAGTGCCCACGGGGGCTGCGCACCCAGCCTGCAAAGTAGACATCACCGCACGCTCAGCCACCGCAGCCAGGTGTGAAGCCGGATCGTTCACCTGGGCGATCACCGCCTCCAACTGGGGGTCAAGCTCCTGGGCGGTCTCAATAGCCAGCACACCCTGCGACGGCGCCGGCAGCATCTGCTCGGGGTTGAAAGCCTCGCTTATGTGCTCAGCCAAACCCAGCCGCTCCAATCCAGCGCAAGCCAGCACCACGGCATCCAAATCAGCGCCGGTGCCAAGAGCCTGGGGGGATGTGCCAGCGTCGGCGGTAACCTGAACCCCGCGCACGCGCCCCAGTCGCGTAGGCACGTTACCCCGCAAATCCACGGTCTTAATGTCGGGGCGTAAAGCCTTTAGCTGGGCTACACGCCGAGGCGAGCCGGTACCTACACTCGCCCCACTAGGCAGCTGCGCCAGGCTCATGCCGTTCGAGGCCACTAGGGCGTCACGTGGATCGGCGCGGCGTGGGGTGGCAGCAATGCGTAGCCCTGTAACCGGGGCGGTGGGTAGATCCTTAAACGAGTGCACCGCCAAATCCACCTGCCCCTCAAGCAGGTGAGTGCGCAGCTGGGCAGCAAACACTCCAACGCCTCCAAGCTGGCTTAGTGCCGCGCGCGAAGTGTCGCCCTGGGTTCGCACAGTAACCAGCTCCACGCGCCAACCCAGCCCCTGAGAAGCGGCGGCATTTTCCAACATGCGCGCCACCATGCCCGACTGAGCTAAAGCCAAAGCCGACCCGCGCGTCCCCAGACGCACAACCTTTTCACTCATAAGAAGTTCCTATATATTTGTAGTGCTATGCGGACTGTGGCGTTATGAGCGCTGTAGGCGCCTGGCATTCGTTCGTGCGTGAGCGACCACCGCATTTACGCCCGTGCCACCAACCCAGGCGCCAGTAACCGCCAAACCCTCAATGTTTTCAACCTGGCTCATAAAAGCCGCAATGCGCGCGCGGTAGCTGGGCGGCAGTGGCGGCAAAGTGCCATTCCAACGCACCAGCTTGTGCTCGCTTACCTGCTCGGGGTGGATAGTTACGCCCGTCAAAACCCGCACGTCAGCTAGGGCTTGCTCCAGGTTTACCTGCGGCTCACTTTGCCCCAAACGCCCATACGACAGGCGCAATAAATGCTGGTGTGGCGCCAAAGCCTGGGCGATCCAGGGCCACTTAACGTTTAAATGCGACAGGGCCTTGGCTCCCACGGGGCTCTCGACGGCGCCGGGCTGGGTGTCGGCGCAGCTTGCGGGCGACGCCGGAGCCACCAGCAGGCCCTGACCCACCGGGGCGGCGTCCAGCTCAGGGCTATCAACCAGCAGTGAGTAGCGCGCAATGGGCGCGCCCACCGGGATAGTGATGTCAGTGTCTAAGGCCGCCAAGTTTGCGCTGGCCAGCAGCCGCAAGGCGGGTCGCGCCGAACAAGCCACCACCAGGCGCTTAGTACGCAAAGTACGCGGCGCGCCGGCAGGGACCGGCTCGCTCGAAGGAGTCGGGCCCGGCTTGGTGGGGGCCAGCACCACCTGCCAGTAGCCGACGCTGTCGCTGGCGTTGTGGGAAGCCACGTTGCTGGCGCCACTAGCGCCGCAGGTAGTGGCGCCGCTTGCAGTGCCAGCGTTGCCTGCGGCGTCGGGAGCAATGAGCTGCTGGGCCCCAACGCGAGTGAGCACAGTGCCTCCCGCCGTCGTGATGGCCTGACTCAAAGCCGCAGTCAGCTGGAACATGCCACCGCGAACGCACTTATCAACACTGCGCCCACCAGTAGCTTTACGCGAACGCGCCAACAGGAAAGCCACCGCATCAGCCAGGCAGCCATGCTCACGAGTAGCCTGACGCAGCCCCGGCGTAACCGTGTCAGTGGCCAGCTCGGCCGGATCACACGTGTAAATGCCGGCAACTATCGGGCGCACCAGGCGATCAACCACCGCCTGCCCCATGCGCGCAGCCACAAACCCCGCCAAAGTCTCGCCCTCAGCGCCCTGGCCCACCTCACTGCCCAGGTGGCGGTCTTGAGCAGCACGTTGCGCAGCCTTAGCGCCCAAAATAGCGACGACGTCGTCCGCGCCCGGATCGGCAGGAATGCCCAGGTAGGCATCACGCAAGAAGCGCCACAGACGCCAGTGGCTCTCACCATTGGCGCGGTTGGGAGGTAAAAACAGGCGCGCGCCGTCGCCGCTAGGGGCCAGTGCCTCCAGCCCCAAAGCGGCCACCATCTGGGCGGTTTCCACCCCGCGCGGAACAAAAGTCTCAGCGCCCAAATCCACCTGGACCGGGCCAATATAACCGGGGGCAATCAGCCCGCCCAGATAGCCGCGCGCCTCCACCAGCAGTGGCTTGAGCCCATCCTGGGTTAGCTGCCAGGCGGCAGACAGGCCGGCGATCCCGCCGCCAATCACTAGGGCATCTACCTCATCGGGCAGGTCACTAAGCGAGTTGGGATGAGAAGCGACCGGAGTGGCCGGGGCGGCTGGGTCGGCCGAAGCTGCCGGAGCTGCCGAGGCTGCCGGAGCTACTGGGGCGACCGGGGAGGCAGCGCTCTTGCGCTCAGCAGAGGACTTGCAGCCAGTAGGGGCGGAACTGTTTCTAGTATCCAGATTCATAAGCTTTCCTTATGAACAAATTCGACGATTCGTGTTAACACAGCTGGGTCAGTAGTTGGCGGCACCCCGTGTCCCAGGTTGAACACATGCCCTGGCGCCTGGCGCCCCGCGCGTAAACACTCAACAATGGCCTGCTCAATCACCGGCCACGGAGCCGTCAGTAAAGCTGGGTTCAAATTGCCCTGCACCGGGCAGCTGCCCCCAAGCTGGTCAATCGCCCAATCCAACTCAGTGCGGTCATCAACCCCCACAGCCTGCGCCCCCGCCGCCAGCATCTGCGGCAACAGGCGCGCGCTACCAGTAGCAAAGTGAATCAGTGGCGCCGCCTTGCCAGTAGTTGGGCTGATCGCCTCGCGCGCCCGCGCAATAGCTAGCGCCGAGTATGGGGCCACGCGCTCGCGGTAGTCGGTGGGGCTGAGCGAACCGGCCCAAGAGTCAAACAGCTGCGCCGCCGAGGCGCCACAGCTAATTTGTAGCGCCATGAAATCGCCCGTGACCTGCGCACACCAGCGCATCAATAGGTCCCAAGTGGGCGGGTCGGCGTGCATTAGGGAGCGCGCGGCCAGGTGGTCGCGACTGGGTTTGCCCTCAACTAGGTAAGCGGCCAGAGTGAAAGGCGCGCCCCCAAAGCCAATCAGCGGAGTCCAGTCCGCCGGCTGTGCCTGAGCTTGCTGTGACGCCTGGGGCATGGTTGCCGACGCCGCCGCTGTCGGTTGTGCTACGGGGGCCGGTTGCGCCTGGGCTGGGACTGCTGATTGCGTCGGCCTCACCGCTTGCGCCTGAGCTTGCTGCGGGGCCTGAGCTAGCGGCTGCGGCGCCCCTGGTTGCGGCGCCTGCGCGGGCGTGCCCAGCTCGGTCAAAATCAGGGCAATAGCCTCACGCAGGGCGGCCACGCCCTCAGCGCCCTGGTGAGCGGCGCCGTCGTGACTGACCCAAGTGCCCTGGCCAAAACCGTACCCCAGTAGGCGCTCAACGTCGTCGCGCGTGCGAATAGGGGCCGATAAAACCGGCCCCACCTGCGGTTTAATCTCCACATCCACCCCGGCCAGGCGCAACGGCACCATGATGTCTGAGAAGAAAATAGCCGCATCCACCCCGTGACGGCGCACCGGCTGAAGCGTTGCCTGCGCAACCACCTGCGGATTTAGGCAAGCCTCAAGCATGGGTAGATTCACCTGGGCGCGCAGCTGGCGATACTCAGGCAGAGAGCGCCCGGCCTGGCGCATAAACCACACCGGGGTGCGGGCGGGGCGTTGCCCATTAAGTGCAGCCAAGAGGGCGGGCTGGGGTGAGTGGGGTGGCGGCAAAGCATTCATCGTTTATTAATTCTAGCCATAGATAATTTAAATAATATTCACGTTTTCAAATACCGCATTAGTGGCAGTTATGCTTACCTAACCGCTTTTATGACGCCGCGTCTTTATTTATTTAAAATGACACTTCGACACTTAAAAAACCTTGCGATTGCGGGGAAAACTGGCACTCTAGAGTTAACTGTCGTGGTGGCATAAAAATAGTTTTGCGCAAATCGCGAGATAACTGTGTGTGGCGGGCCGATAGGTGCTTGAATAGCACTCGCTGTGACTATTCATCTACTCTCCGCCGATCATCGTTATCAAAGCCTGGATGAGGTTGCCCGACTCAGTCGGGTAGACAACCTGGGCCCCAAACTCATGCGCGCGCTGCCCTACCTGCGCGGCGCCGTGGTGGTGCGTACCTGCAACCGCCTGGCAATCCTGGTTGACGCCCCAAGCAGGCTGGCTGGCTCTGGTCAGTCTGGCTCCGACGCCGCCCGCGCTGGCTCTGAAGGCGCCCCTGTCGACTCCGCCCCTGCTGTTGCCGACGACGTGCGCGCGGTGCTGGCTCACTGCGTCGAACTGTCCCTTGAGCAGGTGCATTTGCGCCACCTGGCCGGACACCAAGCCCACCTAGACCTATTTGCCACCGCCGCCGGGCTGGAATCCATGGTGGTGGGAGAGCGCGAAATTGCCGGCCAGCTGCGCCGCGCCTTCCATACGGCCTGGGAGGAAGACACTCTTAGCTGCGATTTGGGGCGCGCCCTTGAGCACGCCTCACGCACCAGTCGGTTGGTGGCCACGCAAACCGGCTTGGCTTCTTCGGGCCGCTCAGTGGTGGCGGTGGGCCTGGATTTGGCTACCCAAGCTTTACAGGACGCCAAACTGCGCCCGCTTAAAGAGGCCCAGGTTGTGCTGGTGGGCACCGGCGCCTATGCGGGTGCCACGGTTACTGCCCTGCGCGAGTTGGGGGCCACTAAAGTGCGGGTGTATTCGCGCTCTGAGCGCGCCCAGCTGTTTGCGCAGGGACGCGGCATCGGCTGGGTTGATGAGGCGCGGCTAGCGCAGGCGCTTGACGCAGCAGACCTGGTGGTTACTTGTCGCGGCTTGGGTAGCCCGGTGCTCACCCGCGAGATTGTGCAGCGGGTTAAAACTCCACTGGTGATCTTGGATTTGGCGTTGCAACGTGACGTGGAGGCGGCGGTAGCTGACCTAGCTGGCATAAGCTACATTGACCTGCTTAGCGTGCAGCGCGCAGTACCCCAGGCGCACGGTGAACAGGTGCGTGCGGCCCGCGAGATTGTGGCCCGTGAAGTGGAGGTATTTGAGCGCAGCTTGGGGGCGCGCTCTATGGATCCGGTGGTGCGGCGCCTGCGTGACCATGTGGATGAGGTGGTGGGGGAGGAGATCTCCCGGCTGCGCCCTGTGGATGGGTGCATTAGCGCCGACGACGCCACCCGCGCACTGCGTCATTTGGCGGCACGTTTGATCCATAATCCCACCGTTATGGCCCGCAAAGCGGGCGAAAGTGGGCAGCAGGACGCATACTTGGAGGCTTTGCAGCTAGTGTTAGGCATGGATGCTAGCCCAAGCGACACTTTGACAGTGTCTAATAAGGAGAGAAATGTCTTCACTTGCGCCCTATGACGCGATCATGCTGCTGTCCTACGGCGGACCTAATGGGCCCGAGGACGTACTGCCGTTTATGCGTAACGCTACGCGCGGGCGCGGCGTGCCTGATGAACGCCTGCTGCAGGTAAGTGAGCACTATAAGCTTTTTGGCGGGGTTTCACCCATTAATGAATGCAACCGTCGCCTGCTGGGCCACCTGCGGCGTGAGCTGGATCAGCGCGGCTGTGACATTGCCTTGGGTTGGGGTAACCGTAACTGGCATCCTTTCGTTAGTGAGGGCCTACGGGAATTGGCCGACGCCGGCGCGCGCCGCATCTTGGCCCTGCCCACCTCTGCTTATGCTTCCTACTCGGGGTGCCGCCAGTACCGTGAGGATATTGCAGCCGCCCTGGTGGAGTTAGAGGACACTTACGCCCCCGGGGTTTTGACCGTGGATAAGGTGCGTCCCTACTACAACACTGACGGCATGTTTAACGCCCAGGTACGTTCCATCCAGGTGGCTTACGCCAAGCTAGCTGAGCAGGGCTTTAAGCCGCAGCAAATCAAGCTGCTGTATGTAACCCACTCGATCCCGCTGGCTATGGAGGCCGGTAGTGCCCCTAGCGCTGAGGAGCTGGAGCGTTTCCCCCGCCTGGCTAACGAGATTAGTTATGTGGCCCAGCACCAGGCTTTGATTGAGGCTTTACAGCCAGCTTTGGAGTGGGCGCTGGGAGTTAAGCAGGTGAACGCGGATCTGGCTTACTGCTCGCGTTCTGGCCCGCCGCACGCCAAGTGGCTTGAAAGCGACATTAATGACGTGCTGGCCCAGCTTGACCGAGACCAGATTCAGGCAGTGGTGGTGGCTCCCATTGGTTTCATCACTGACCATATGGAAGTGGTCTACGATCTAGATACGGAAGCCGCCCAAACTGCCGCCGAACTGGGCTTGGGCTATGAGCGCGCAGACACTGTCAGCGAAGACCCAGAGTTTGTGTCCTCCCTGGTGGACATTATGGAGGAGCGCGCCGCACACGCCCGTGGCGAAAGCTACGAAATTGTTAACACCACCGGCACTGGCCCGTTCCATACTGTATGTCCACCTCAATGCTGTCGTAGCGGGGCCACCCCGGCCCGCCCTGGCCCAGACCGTTTCGCCCCGGCGTCCGCATTTAACAGTTTTAGGAGTTGAACATGGGGAAAGCTAAGGAGCTTAGCGCCGAGCAGGAGCTTGAGCGCAGCCAGAAAAAAGCTAAGAAAGCTGCCAAAAAAGCCGCCAAGAAAGAGCGTAAAGCGCAAATCAGTGCCAACGCTAAGGATTGGGATGGCCGCCCGCTAACCAAGAAGCAGGCCCACAAGCTGGTTAAGGAAGGACAGGTGCTGCCCTTACCGCAGGGACACCCCAAGGTTGGCAAGAAATACCTGGCCAAACTGGCTGCAGAGACGCAAAACCGTAAGCAGGTCGCCGCTTGCCCAGCTGAGGCGAGCCACGGCGTCGAGACTAAAAACTGCCACCCTGGCCAGGCGCAGGACCCTAAAGACCCTAAGGTAACCACACAGCCAAAGGAGAAAGCTATGGCTAAAACTCACCCGCATGGGCATCCAGACACTGTCAGCCGCCACGATCCGCGCGACGTCGCCACCGTGGACTTCGACGAGGTAAACAACAAGCAGCACTATGCCCTGTACACGGTTTGGAAGCTGGCCACCCCGCTACCTGCCGACGACGCCGCCCGTGAGGCCCTGGTGTACGAGTCGGTGCAGTATGTGGCCGGCTCAGGCGCCTCCACGCGCGGCTGGTATGACCTGGCCGGTTTTAGGGCTGGGGCTGACCTGCTGATTTGGTGGCTTAACGACGACCCCAAGGCGCTACAGGATGCCTACCAGCGTCTGCGTGCCAGTGCGCTGGGGCGTTACCTGGAGCCGGTGTGGAGCTGCATGGGTCTGCACACTCCGGCCGAGTTCAACCGCCGCCACATTCCCGCCTGCTTTGGGGGCGTGGCGCCGCGCGAGTGGATTATGGTGTATCCCTTCGTGCGCTCCTATGACTGGTATCTGCTCGATGCAGCTGAGCGTTCACGCATTATGGCTGATCACGGCCGCAATGGTTTCGCCCAGTATCCTGATGTTAAGGGCTCTACTTTGAGCGCTTTTGGGATGAGCGACTATGAGTGGGTGCTGGCTTTTGAGGCTGACGGCCTTGATCGCCTTGAGGGGGTTATGCACGCCCAGCGTTACACCGAGGCGCGTTTGCATGTGCGCGTAGATACCCCCTTCTACACTGGTCACCGCGTGGAGCCGGTGGTGTGGGCGCAGCGTCAGCCGCACGTGTAAGTTGCGTTTTAGTCGCTAGTTTCGCCTACGACGACGACGGCGCAGCTTGGCCGTTCTAGGTTTAGCTGCTTCGTGGGCGCGGCGCAGTGGTGCACGTTTGTGCAGTATCCGGCGAGGCTAGTTGATGATTTTGTTTGGTGGTGTGCCCCAAGGCTTGGCCTTGGGGCACACGCCGTTTAAATATTTACTAAATTTCTATGGCACCCGTCACTTGGTTGGGTGTTTAATGAATGTGTGCGTGGCTACATAGTGGTTGTGCATACACCCATCCCTACTGCCTTGGCTGCGCCAGTGTTCTGTAGCCGCAGACAAAGCAGGTGTCTAGAGGTGAACATGATGGAACGGTTATTTACAAGGATGCGCACGGGCGGGCCGCTGGTTTTGAGCCTGTTCCTGTTTTTAGCTGCCCGGGAGTTGTGGAACACCTGGCCACAACTGATGATTATCTGGCTGGTTGGCACCGTGTGTTGGTTGGTCGGAGAGATCTACGCGCGCTGGCAACACAAGCGTTTGGACTGGCCCGAGTGGGTCTTGGCCTTTAAGCGCGGCTATCAGGGCAACACCAATTAAACCTTGTTAACCAAGGCTGGGCCCCGGCAAGGGAGCAGCTAAGCTGCCCCCTTGCCGGCTCTGCTGTGCCAGTGTTCGAGTGTCTAGGACGGGTAAATTTTGGTGACCAGATGCTTGTAAATTTTCCAAACTAAAAATGCTGGCCATATAGGCGCATTCGGGTTAACATAGTGATTGAAGGGGCTGATACTTCAAGGCCCTAACAACAAGCAGCTGAGTCAATGTCGATAACGCTGCAACCGACTAAAACTTTTAAGGGCAGCAATTAACGCTGTGCCTTTATTGGTGCTGCCCTAATGGTGGAAACATTGATTTATTTAGGTTTCCTGCTCGCTAATTAGTTGAGTAGGTGGAGTTTGTGTGCCCTAATTGGCTTTTGGGTGCATTGAATTTGAGAGGAGAACAAAATGGAACAGTATCCGACTAAGGATCTAACGATTGATCCGCAGGTAGCCGAGGAAGCGATTAAGCGTTTAGCACCTGAGGCTGTGGATGAAATTGGTGTGGACCGGTTGCGCACAGTACTCCAGATTTTGGATGAATATTCTGATTGCAAGGTTGATGATGAAGAGCTGTACTTGTTGTTAGATTTCTTTGATTGGGAATTGACTGGAACTCGTTTGCATGTTTATGACTACAGGCGTCCTTGGCAAGACCAGATCGACTGGGATCTTGTAAAGGCAATGTTAGAGGAACAGGTCCCTGAAGCTTTAGAAAAGCTTGGTTTCGACAGGCTTCGCACGGTTACCCGCATGATCAAAGAATATGGTGAAGGTAACCTAACGCTTGATGAACTGACTCGACTCGTGATCCACTACAATTTTGGTCTAACCACCATACCTACAACGCTTGTGGGAGATGTTGGTTCTAGCCCAGCTGAGGGACAAGTTAGTCAAGAACTGCGTAGGGCTTTTTCTCGTAAGCAATTGTCTTATGATGACTATGACCACATTTATTGGGCTCAAAGGGTTAAATAAGCTCTGATTCTATTTATTTATAAAGAAGTATTTGGTTAGAAGGGAAAAGATTAAGATGGAACAGTATCCGACTAAGGATCTAACGATTGATCCGCAGGTAGCTGAGGAAGCGATTAGGCGTTTAGCGCCTGAGGCTGTGGATGAAATTGGTGTGGACCGGTTGCGCACGGTACTCCAGATTTTGGATGAATACTCTAGCTGTAAGGTTGATGATGAAGAGCTGTACTTGTTGTTAGATTTCT
>ERZ773013.1300-NODE-1300-length-14842-cov-2.653141_pt1 | contig 14842 bp, 9 predicted proteins | sample MGYA00511670_ERZ773013 | MGnify/ENA primary metagenome ERZ773013 (study PRJEB29015, sample SAMEA2738120) | human oral metagenome | biome: human oral; feature: human-associated habitat; material: saliva | place: China | collected 2257 ...
ATCATATTTCTTCTGCTCACGGTGCTCTTATGTATGGGTGCCACAGCAGATACCCTGAACGGTGACAACAACCTCTCAGGAACCGTAACCGACAAGAAGAGCGGAGAGAAACTCGTCGGTGTTTCTATTTATTTCCCCGAGCTCTCCAATGGTACGACAACTAACAAGGACGGGCATTTTGAGTTTACCCGGCTCCCGGACAAGACTACGCCCGTCCAAGTGAGCTATCTCGGCCACAAGACAATCATTGAGAACATCGACCTCTCAAAAACGCACACGCTCAACCTCAAGATGGAAGAGTCGAATGCGATGATCAATGAGGTTGTCGTAACGGGGCTCACAGGCAAGTCTCTGATGAAGGACTCGCCCACTCCCATCTCCGTCGTCAACAAGACAATGCTTGAGGCAACGCCTTCCACGAACATCATCGATGCCCTGAGCTTCCAGCCCGGAGTCGCGCAGGTCACGACCGGAGGTGGCATCTCCAAACCAGTAGTGCGCGGCCTCGGATTCAACCGTGTCGTTGTTGTCAACGACGGCATCCGGCAGGAAGGCAACCAGTGGGGCGAGGAGCACGGCGTGGAGATCGACCCCGAGAGTGTCTCGTCGGCAGAAATCCTCAAAGGCCCCGCCTCACTGATGTTCGGCAGTGACGCAATGGGAGGAGCCATCGTCTTCCATGATGAGCCAACGGCAGCCCTCGGGACGATGGAGGCTAATGCCATGACGCAATACCAGACCAACAACGGACTCTTCGGTTACTCGGTCAACTTCAAAGGCAACGAGGACGGCATCGTATGGGACGCACGGTGGTCGCAGACGCTGGCTCACTCCTACAAGAACAAGCTCGACCGCTATGTCGCCGGATCTCAGTATCGCGAACGTGCCGCCGAGGGCATGGCCGGCATCAACCGGAGCTGGGGCTTCAGCCATCTGAAGCTAAGCTACTACAACCTCACGCCGGGCATCGCCGAGGGCGAGCGGAGCGACAGCTATTCCTACGGCAGGAACCTGCCTTTCCAGCAGGTGTATCATTATAAGGTGGTGAGTGACAACTCGGTCTTCCTCGGCAACGGCACGCTTCAGGCTGTCATCGCCTACCAGCAGAACCATCGTCAGGAGTATGAGGAAAGTGCCACGGACCCCGGCCTCGACATGAAACTCCATACCATCAATTATAATCTGAAATATCAGCTTCCCGTCACAGACAACTGGAACATAGCAACGGGCGTGAACGGGATGTATCAGAAGATGCTCAACGAAGGCGATGAATATCTTATCCCCGCCTACAACCTCTTCGACGTGGGTGCCTTTGCCACAAGTTCTTATAAGACCGGAAACCTCACGCTCAGCGGCGGAGTGAGATACGACAACCGCCACATCCACACCTTTGCGCTGGGTGACACCTTCAGCCGCCTCAGCCGCAACTTCGCAGCCCTGACGGGGAGTGTCGGCGCCGTCTGTGCCGTCAGTCCCAGGATGAATCTCCACCTCAACCTCGCGCGCGGCTTCCGGGCCCCTAACCTTAGTGAGCTGAGCTCCAACGGCGTACACGAGGGATCGGTGAGATACGAGCTCGGCAACGGCGATCTCAAGCCTGAATACTCATGGCAGATAGATGCCGGATGGGACTATACATCAGCCGTCATCTCGTTCCAGCTCTCACTCTTTGCCAACTTCATCGACAACTATATCTTCACTGAGAAGTTGGCAGGCGTGAAGACCAAGGGCTACGATACCTATCAGTACCACCAGGGCGACGCCCGCATGCTCGGAGGTGAGGCGAGTGTGGATATCCATCCCGTCAGCCGCCTCCATTTCCAGAACACGTTCTCCTATGTCAACAGCGTGCAGCTCCATCAGCCGCGCGAAAGCAAATATCTCCCATGGACACCCGCGCCCCGCTTTACGAGTGACCTGCACTACGACCTTATCCGTGACGGCGGCATTTTGAACAACACCTATGTCGCGTTGCAAGCGGAGTGCGACCTCCGCCAGAACCATTTCTATGCTTTTAACGGCACAGAGACGGCAACGCCCTCCTACACTTTGTTCAATATTCTTGCCGGTACTGACCTCAAGATCCATGGCCGTAAGCGTGCAAGCCTCTATCTCGGCTGCACCAATCTCTTCAACCGAGCTTATCAGAGCCATCTCAGCCGGCTGAAGTACGTGAAGGCAACACCCGACAACGGGCATCAAGGCATTTGCAACATGGGACGTAACGTCACCATGAAGCTCATCGTGCCAGTGCAGTTCTGACATAGTTTTTTTCTACGGCAGAACGGTCAGGGTAGCATGTACCCTCCGGAAAGGCTCACCGCTACCACAGTCTGTCCCCGCCGTCACGAAATGCCTGCGGAGACATACCCTCCAGACGCTTGAAGAACTTGCAGAAGGCACTCGACGACACGAAGCCTAAGTCCGACGCCAACTGCTTCACCGGCTGTGTGCCGCACCGCAGCGCCACCTTGGACCTGAGCAGCAACACGCGGTCTATCCATTCCTTAGGTGTCTGACCTGTGAGCTGTACTACCTGTGTGCCCAGATAAGACGGCGTAGTGCACAGCTCCGAGGCATAGAAAGCCAACTGATGCTCGTGCTGCACGTTGTCTTCGACCAATGTCAGGAAGCGTCGCATCAGCCCGTTCCCATCGCGTGCGGGCAGGCTGCCCCGCTGCCCGGCATGCCGGTTGTAGCACTGTTCCACAAACTTCATCAGAGATGCTATGAACGGTGCCGTCGCCCCGTCACTGTCTGCCGCCTCAATCACCCTGACCAGCATGCGCAAATAGCGGTTTATCATCTCCCGCTCGTCGTTCTGCAAATGGATGCAGAAGCAGCGGCTTGGATCGGAGAAGAGCAGCGGCACATGCCCGTGGAAGATGCTGTACAAATAGTCCTCACGCATGGCCAGACCATTATAAACTGACACTGTATCAAGCACGTACGGTGACATTACCGCCCCCCAATTGATATACATCAGATCGCCTTTCTGACAATGGTAGGGCACTCCGTCCACCACCAGTTCAGTAGCCCCCGCGGTCACCACACCCCACCGCATGCAGTCTACCCGCACGTGGCCCGCATCCCTGAACGACGAACGCAGAAAACGCGACATGCCAAGCCCCACGGCATAGGAGTCACGCACAAGAGTCTTCACATGGCCGGACCCGCCGCCGTCGAGAACCAGATCCCCGAAAACACTAAAAGGCACCACTGCTATCTTTTCATTCACAGTACTTCTCATGCTTCTGAGTTTTTCGGAAACAAAAGTAAGGAAAAAGAAATACAATACCATACGTTTCACCGTATTTTTTGTAAAATGGAAATTATTTCAAAGAAATATGAAACTGACTATTCCCTGCGTCTTTATAACTTTGCACCCAAAAACAGCGTGCTGGCGCAAAAGACAGCCGTAATACCCTGCAACGCCCCAACTCAGCCCGCATCTGCCATGCGCACTTGCAGGCACAAGTAGCACAACAGCGGCGTTGCGATAAATATCAAGATTAACCACAACAAAGCAATAATATATAATATAATGAAGAAGAGCATTCTACTCACACTTCTGTGCATCCTTATCGCACAGACTACACGAGCCAAGCTCACTGTCAGCAAGGCCAGTGACGGTACCGTCACCCTGACCCTCAACGCGGCGGGCGACCTCGCCAACGAATTTACTGCCATCACAGGTCAATGGCATAAGTTTACTGCATCAACAGAGATCAAGGCCATCCAAAACGTGACCAAGATTAAAGTGGTTACAGCCGAAGGAGTGACCATGAGCACGGAAGACCTGAACCGCCTCTGCGGTGCCGATGAGGGAGAAAACGAATTTCCAAACGTTACCACATTAGACCTGGAGTATGCAAAGGTCAATGACAACGAATTAACAAAACTCAGTTGGATGGACAACTTAAAAACCATTACCTTTCCACGTACTACAACCAACATCCCTGCAAGTTGCCTTATCAACAACTCGTGTAAGATTGAAAATGTCATCATCCCTGACAACAGCGAACGAAGTGTGACCATTGGGACACAGGCTTTCCATACTACATCCCTAAAGACCGTCGTGCTCGGACAAGTAGATCCAAATGGAACCAGTTCTATAGGAACAGAAGTGTTTCTAAATGACACAAATCTCAGCAGCGTAGATTTCCACTACGGATGGACCACCATAGGCACACATGCTTTTTATGGATGCAGCTCTTTGAAGAGCATCGTCTTGCCTGAAGGGGTCACAACTATAAAAAATGGTGCGTTCTCCAGCTCTGCAATCGAAGCAATAAGACTACCTGGAACATTGAAAACTATTGAGTCGACTGCATTCAATTGCTCAAAACTCAAGAGCATCACCATCCCTGCAAGCGTCACCAACATTGAGAGTGAGAGTTTCCAAGGATGCCAGTCTCTGACAGATGTGTACGTTTTAGGGACGGATACAAAGATTGCCAACGGTGCCTTTCAGTCAACGAACACATATAATTATAACTATCAGTCAGGTTCCAGTGACATGAGAAGCAGCTATACAAACAAGGATTCCAGCTATCCTGTCACGATACTTCATTATCCGGAAGCTGCCAAGAGCAAATATCTCAACTCAGACATTCTGAACCATAATACGCAATATCAAGAATACGTTCAAGACCAATACGGCAACTATTCGCCCAAGGAAGACCATGGACATTACACCATCACCAGTGGAGATTATGCAGGATGGAAGAACTTCATGCTTACACAGAAGATACGTAACGATGAGACTTTTGAGGACGACAAGCGCACAAGGGACAAGTGGTACACCATGTGCCTGCCCTTTGACATGACTGAGGAGCAGCTGAAGAGTGCCTACGGTGCCACCGTAGAGGTGGTGGAGTTCAGTGGCGTGACCTCAGAGAAGAAGGGCAATGAGAAGTACATCACCCTGCATTTCAACACTCCTGTAACAGAGACCAAGGCTCATCATCCCTACATGATCCATCCTGCCATACACGCCGGAAACAAAACGGGTATCAGAAACACCATCGTGGGCATTGAGAAGAAGCCGGAGAACGATACGAATCTGCAGAGCCAGAAAGTCACTCAGGCCTGTGACGGCATTACCTATACCTTCATAGGCAACTATGCTAAGGACAAGAGGCTTCAGCAATACAGCTACTACTATTACTCCGGCGATGACGAAACTAAATGGCCCAACGCTTTCTACAAGTGGACAAACGCTACAGGCAGCACATGGACACCCTACTTCGCCTGTGTGCTGACCTCTGCCGACGACGGCGCACGCGCCAAGGCCGGAACCCAATACTTCACCGAAGCCATTGACCATACAACCACCGCCATAGCTGTCCCGTCCACAGCCGGCAACACCATGCACGCCACCAACGGTAAGGTCTTCAGCATCAACGGACAGTTGGTGCGCGCCGGCAGCACCTCACTCGAAGGGCTGCCCAAGGGTATCTATATCGTGAACGGGAAGAAACAAATGGTGAGATAAACACAATGGCCCCTGCACCCCATGCAGGGACCATACTTCAGCAAGAAGAATAGAATTTATGAAACAGACCAATAGAAAGATGGAGACAGCAGGCTCCATGACCCATGCTGCAGCATGCGCACCACACAAGATATACATATACATCAAACCGGAGATAGATGTGATGCACATGGAATCAGCATCCACGATCTGCGCAGGCTCACCAACAAAGAGTGGATATGACATTGGAAGTTCCACTTCCCCGAACCATCAGTCAGGCGGCATCCGGACAGGTGGTCCCGGTATAGCCGGCGGCAAGCTATGGCAGCCAGTGGGCGAAAACATCTGGAGGGAAGAAGAAGACTCCATCTAACAGGCAACTATGGCACAGTCCCTGCAAAGCATCAAACACCGACCCCTAACTGTTATATCTCCTTCAGATCCACCATGTCGTGGTGTTTCTCGTGGCGTTCTTGCACCAACTTGAGCAGTTTCTCCTTGCGCTTGGGCTGGATGAGACGACTGACAAAGATATTCGGGATAGCCACACCAAGAGCGATGAAAAGGATGACGAGTGAAGCCTTGATAGCCCAGTTGAACGCGAAGGTAAGCTCACCGATGACACCGTCCATCTGGATGAAGCCGAAAAGCGAACGGTACATCATCACACCGGGAATCATCGGGATGACCGAGGGGATCGCGATAATCTGATGAGGGATGTGATGGATGTGCTGCGACTTTGTAGCGATGAGACTGGCAACACACGAGCCGACGAAAGAGCCGATGATGATGCCCTGGTCGAGACCGATGTTGCCGTTGGAAGGTCCGAGGTTAACGAAGTTACGCGTGCACACCGCAATGATGCCTGTCACAGCAAGCACGGGCATGATGCGCTTCGGCGTATTGTAGATGGTGGCAAAGCCCATAGACGAGATGGCAGCTGCGATAGCATAGTCGAGGAACGTGCTGTGTGGTGTCATGGAGAGATCCTTGACAAAATTGTCGATGCCACAGATCTGAATGGCGAACACAATACCAAACGACATGGCAATGATGATCATCAACGTAATCATGGCGCGTGTCAGTCCCACCTGGACGTAGTCGGACACCATATCGGTGACAAAGTTGATAAGAGGCACACCCGGCACGATAAACAGCGTGCAAGCCATCAGCGGATGATAAGGGGTGTCGGAATGGAGAAACGAAGGCAACGCGGCGGCTATCGTCGGGTTCAGACTGATGAACGTCGTGAGCCAACAGATAAGTGTAGCGATGAACGCACTGATGGCGATGCCCACATACCCGTTCCAATGTAGTTTGCCGAAGTACATCTTCAGGCGGAAGCCGAGGATAGCGGGAATGGAAGCATAGAAGAACGCTGGCCAGTCAGAGCCAAACTGCACACAGAAGCCGCCGCACGCGAAACCGGCACAAACCGCGATCATCCAAGGAGAATACTGTTTGCGAACATGCTTCACCGCATCAAGTTCTTCCTCATATCTGTCAAGGCTCCAGTCCTCCCGGATGGCTGTCCACAGCATCTTACTGATCTTGGAGATGACAGTGAACTCCACGCAGTGAGTGTCGACACGCTGGTATTTGGAGAACGAGTGGGTCTTGTCCGAAAGATTCACCATGATGATGTTGTAGTTGAGGTTGATGTGGATGTACTCTTCAGGCAGTCCGAGGTAAGCCTCACAACGCTTCATGTTACGCATGATGCGGGCACAGTCGGCGTTGCTCGCCATGAGCATGGCACCCGTGCGCACAAGAAGGTCAAGCTTACGGCGGAGGATCTGTACAGAAGAGGCGTCCTCGTCGCGTCTTGTCTCGTGGTCCACAAGACGCTCTTCAAGATTGGAGATGCGCATAGCATGCTCGTCCTGAGTAGTCTTGTGACTTTTCAGAAATCCGAATATATCTTTTGTATCCATTATTTTTTGACAAGAATATTATGACAGGAATGCCATCATTAAGATTTGGATGGAGATAATGCGCAGCAACATAGCGAACGGATAAACCGTGGCATAACCGACGGAAGGTGTGTCGCTCGCTGTGCGGTCGTTGGCATAAGCCAGGGCTGGCGGGTTCGTGTTTCCGCCCGAGAGCACACCGATGAGCGTGTAGTAGTTGATATGGAACGCATAGCGGCCGATGATGCCACCCAGAAGGATAGGAACCATCGTGATGATGACGCCGTAGCCAATCCACTGTAGGCCCCGCTCGTTGATAAGCGTGCGGAAGAAGTCCTGACCGGCCCCGAGACCCACACAGGCAAGGAAGAGGTTAATACCCATCTCACGCAGCATCATGTTGGCAGATATCGTGTTGTAAGTCACGAGATGATAGCGCGGACCGAAGTAACCCATGAGGATAGCCACGATGAACGGGCCGCCGGCCAGCCCGAGACGCACAGGCGTGGGGATGCCGGGAACAGGAATCGGCAGATTGGCAAGCAGACAGCCGAGGACGATACCACAGAAGATTGGGATGAGGTTCGGGTAGTTGAGTCGCTTCATCTGGTTACCGAGCACCTTATCGACCTTACTCAGTGCAAGCTCCGAGCCCACGACCGTGAGACGGTCACCGAGCTGCAGACGCAGATGAGGATGGGCCACGAGGTCCACACCGTTACGGTTGACACGCGTCACCGTAGCGTTGAAGTTACCGTTGATATCGAGCGACACAAGGGTCTTGCCCTGCAGCTCCGGACGGGTGACGATGATCCGGCGCGAGATAAGCTCTTTCTCAAACCGGCTCCAGTTGACCTCGGCAGGCTGACCGATGAGAGCCGTCACGGCATCAATGTCCTGCGGTGCCACGACGACAAGGAGCTTGTCGTGGAGATGGAGGCGTGTCTGACCGTTGACGATGGCATTATGTCTGGTATCATCGTGACTGACGATGCGCGAGATCATGAAATGGCGGCCTACAATATGTTTCACCTCACTCACCGTGACGTTGTCGATACGCTCGTTGGTGACTTCCAACGTGATGGAGCGTACGGCGAGAAGTTCCGGCTGGCCCTCGCCGGTCTCAGCTGTCTTCTCCTCCTCCGACGGTCTGATGCGAAGGATGAAGCGCAGCAGGATGAAGGCAAGGATGACACCAATGACACCCGTCGGGTAAGCCAGGGCGTAACCCGTAGCGATATCGGGGCTCTCCACGCCCCTGATGCTGAAGAAAGCCTGCTGGGCGGCTCCCATACCCGGCGTATTGGTCACAGCACCAGAGAGGATACCGACGATAGCAGTGATAGGAGTGTCTGTGGTGCAATAGACACCGATGGCCGTGAAGATACTGATAAAGATGGTGATGAGCACGAGCATGTTGAGCTGCAGTCCGCCTTTCTTAAACGAGGCGAAAAAGCCCGGACCCACCTGAAGACCCAATGAATAGACGAAGAGCACGAGCCCGAACTCACGGAGGAAGTGGAGCAGCTCCACGTTAAGATTAAGATTGAGATAGCCGAACACAATGCCGACGATGAGCACCCACGTGAGACCCAAAGAGATGTTTCTGACCTTTATCCGGCCCAACAACAAGCCAAGAGTGATGACCAAAGCAAGGATAAAGATGGAGTGAGAAACGCCGCCGCCCCAGTAAGCGTGCGAGCCTTCAAACAATGTCCTGATGAAATCCATTACTGATAATGTAGCTATGTATTATTGCGATAAATCACTGCAAAGTTACTACTTTTTTGAGGATTATTTATAATTTCGCACACACGAATACACAAATAAATATACGAAAACAAAATGGAAAGGTCAGCTTTTCCAACTACAACCTTTATTCGTGCCGCAACCACATGATGTACCAGGGTCACCAAATTTTTTACCGTAGTATGGGCAACACCACCACGGTATTCATATCATTAAACGCATGCTTATAAGGGGTGTTTTAAGCATCACCCAGTGCAGTGGCCGAAAAGTACCCGCTCAATACGCCTCACGGTATTTGTTCTCGTCCTTGTCCTGAAGCATGGACAAATAACTGTTGTAGCGGCTTTCGGCGATATAATGCTCCTCCACTGCTTTACGTACAGCACAGCCTGGTTCGCGGGTATGGGTACAATTAGAGAAACAGCAGTTTTTAGAGAACTTGAAAATCTCTCTAAAATAGCTTCCTATCTCCTCCGGTTCCATATCAAAGGAGCCAAAACCTTTGATACCCGGCGTGTCGATGAGCCATCCGCCCTCATCAGGGAGCGCTACCATCTCGGAGAATGTCGTGGTGTGCACGCCCGTGTCGTGAGCGTCACTGATGTCAGCCACACGTGCATTGGCACTGGGCACAAAGAGATTGAGCAGGGTCGACTTCCCCACTCCACTGTTGCCGCTAAGCAGTGTCACCTTGTCTTGCAGTTTCGCACGCAAGGGCCCGATACCTTCCCCCGCAGACGCTGATATCTGATAACATTCGTAACCAACGGTCTCATAGAGGTTCACCATCATCTCCTGATAATGACGCTCATCGGCATCAAGGAGATCAGTCTTATTAAAAATGAGAACCACCGGCACAGAATAAGCCTCCGACGAAGCCAGGAAACGGTCGATGAAGGTCGTGGAGGTCTCGGGGTGAGCCACCGTCACGATGAGGAAAGCCTGGTCGAGGTTACACGCAATGATACTGCTTTGCTTGGAGAGGTTTGTGGCACGACGGATGATATAGTTCTTACGGTCATCGATAGCCGTAATGAGTCCTTGACCTTCCTCGTTGATGATGATCTCCACACCGTCACCTACGGCCACAGGATTCGTGGAGCGGATGCCTTTGAGCCGGAATTTACCCTTCACCTTGCTCTCCACCGTCTGCCCCTCGTCGGTCAACACCGTGTACCAGAACCCCGTGTTCTTTATAACTAAGCCGTGCATCAGATTGTCATGATCTCCTTCTGCTTCGCTGCAAGCGTTGCGTCAATGAGCTTGATGTACTTGTCGTGAAGCTTCTGGAGACTGTCCTCAGCATCCTTCTCCTGATCCTCAGAGAGACCATCCTTGATGGCTTTTTTCAGTTTCTCCTTGTACTCAGCGCGGGAGTTGCGGACCTGGACCTTAGCCTGCTCACCAATCTTGTTGCACTGCTTCACGAGTTCCTTACGGCGGTCTTCCGTGGGCTGCGGGAAGTGGAGGATGACCATCTCACCGTTGTTCTCCGGTGTGATGCCGACATCCGAATCCATGATGCCTTTCTCAATATCCTTGATAGCCTTGCGCTCCCAAGGACGGATAGTGATGGTACGGGCATCGGGCACCTGCAAGGCAGCGACCTGGTTCAATGGTACCATCTGTCCGTACGACATCACGCGAACGGAATCGAGAATAGCTATGTTGGCACGTCCTGCACGGATACGTGCCAGTTCTCCCTCGAGGAAACCGGCGCTCTTCTTCATCTTGTCTTCAGCGCTCTTCAAAGTCTCTTTAACGTCAATCATATGATTATAGGTTTATATTCCAATATCGGTTACAAATTTAATTACTTTTCTGCAAAGTGAGAAAAGAAATCAGAGTTTTTTCGCTACGCGCCCTGCTACATGGTTTGTCAATGCTACAAAATCCGCGACGGAGAGTTGCTCGGGCCGCTTCGTCATCATATCATCTGCAAAGAACTCGGCGGAAGGCATGTTGTCCTTGCCGAACAACGGTTTAAGTGACACACGCAGCATCTTACGGCGCTGATTGAACACTGTCTTGACAACACGTCTGAACAAAGCCTCATCACAGCCCAAGTCAGTAACCTTATTGCGCGTCATGCGAATGACGGCGCTCTTGACCTTGGGCGGCGGATTGAACACATCCTCATCGACGGTAAAGAGATACTCCGTGTCGTACCATGCCTGAATCATCACACTGAGGATGCCGTACTGCTTCGAGCCGGGCCCGGAGGCGATGCGCAGGGCAACCTCACGCTGAATCATTCCCGTACAGCAAGGGATAAGGTCCCTATTGTCGAGCACCTTGAAGAAGATCTGCGAGGAGATATCGTAGGGATAGTTGCCCGTGAGTACAAACGGCTTACCGTCAAACACCTTCGTGAGATCCATACGCAGGAAGTCCTCGCCGAGGATGTTGTCGCGCAACTTCGGAAACTGCTCATAGAGGTAACGCACGCTCTCGGAGTCAATCTCCACAGCCTTGACCTCCCGCGGCTTCTCCACGAGATACTGTGTCAGCACGCCCATGCCCGGGCCGATCTCGAGTACGGGGATATCAGGGCATGCGTCCACGGTGTCAGCAATGCGCTTGGCGATATTGAGATCCGTGAGGAAGTGCTGGCCAAGGTTCTTTTTCGGTCTAACCTGCTTCATTAAAATTCGTATTAGTAAAGAGATCCGCGGCTTCATCCCTCGCGGAAGAAATCAAGGCACTGCTTGATCTCCTCGTCCGTTGCTGTCTGGTCAATATGTATGTCACCCACCTCGGAGAGCAGTGTGAAGTTGATCACGCCCGCAATATTCTTCTTGTCGTGGCGCATGAGGTTGATGAGTTCATCGTAGTCGTCGCATGTGATACCAAACACTCCATAGTTCTTACGGATATACTGCACCGTCTGATGCATTTTATCCGTGGGGAAACCAGCCTTGAGCGAAGAGAGATAGAGCTCGCAGATGAGACCGTAGGCCACGGCATAACCATGGAGGATCGGGGCCTTGCCGTTCTCCTTACTGTGGATGAGCGAGAAACTCTCGAAGGCATGACCAAAAGTGTGTCCGAAGTTCAACGCCTTGCGGATACCTTTCTCTTTCGGGTCTTTCGTGACGACATTCTGTTTCACGGCCACCGACTTTCCAAGCATTATAGCGAGGTGTTCCAAGTCAGGGTTGCCGAGGTCGAAGTTGAGCAGCTCAGCCCAGTTCTTCGTGTCGGAGATGAGTCCATGCTTGAGCATCTCCGCGTAGCCGGAACGGATGTTCCGGGCATCCAGGGAGCGCAGAAACCCCGTGTCGAGCAGCACAAACTTCGCATCGTTGAACACGCCCACCTCATTCTTCAACCCATCAAGGTTGATACCCGTCTTGCCACCGACAGAAGCGTCGACCATAGCAAGGAGTGTCGTGGGAACATTGATGAAGTCGATGCCACGCTTGAAAGTAGAGGCAGCAAAGCCACCGAGATCTGTCACCATGCCGCCACCGAGATTGATGAGCAGCGAGTGACGTGTAGCCCTGCCGCGATCCAGCTCACGCCACACGTAGACCAGCGACTCCACGTTCTTATGGATGTCACCCGGCTCAATGGCTACGACATGAGCATCACGCAGGCCGATAAACGTCTCTATCACTGGCCAACAGTTCTTGCGCGTGTTGTCGTCGGTGAGGACGAAGATATTGTCGTGCTCGCACTCTGATATCGCCATCGCCAAATCAGTGGCGAGTTGATGTGTGATCATCACTCTCTGTTTCATAGTTTGCATACTTAACGTTCAATTGCAAATATAATCATAACAAACCCATAATACTAACAATATAACAATAAATTATTGTTTTTTAATATTTTCATTTGCATTATCGCGCATTAAACCTCGTCTTGTGCATGTTTGACGGAAAGATGCTTGTGGGATTAGCGAATTGTGGAAACGACCGAATAATTACAAAAAATGTTTCATCCCGTTAAACTTCCCACAACAATTAAACCCTTCCCAGGTCCATTACGTTTAATAGTCAGTATTAATCTGAAAATTACAAAGTAAGAGAAAACACAATGAAGAGATTTCTGACACTTGCCCTCTTGGCACTGACCACCGCTCTCGCCATGGCACAAAGCCGTGAGATTTCAGGAACCATCACCGACAAACAGAGTAAGGATGCTGTGTCGTTGGCAACGATTCAGCTTCTGAAAAAAGACTCGACATTCATCACAGGCACGACCTCGGGCGACAACGGTAAGTTCACGCTCAAGGCTCCTTCCGATGGACAGTATATTCTGAAGTTATCCAGTATAGGCTACAAGACCATCACCAGACCGATCACCATCAGGGAGGATGCTGACGTGAAGCTTGGCAACGTCCTCTTTACTGCCGATGCCATCATGCTGAAAGAAGCCACGGTGACGGCACAGGCGCAGAAGGTCGTGTTGAAAGAAGACACATTCGTCTACAATGCCAGTGCTTACCGTACCCCCGAGGGTTCCACTATCGAGGAACTCGTAAAGCGCTTGCCTGGTGCACAGGTGAGCGATGACGGTAAGATTACTATCAACGGTAAAGAGGTGAAGAAAATTCTCATCGATGGCAAAGAGTTTATGACCGGTGACTCGAAGACGGCTATGAAGAACATCCCCACTTCCATCATCAATAAGGTCAAAGCTTATGATCAGAAGAGTGACCTCTCAAGGGTCACCGGCATTGATGACGGTGAGGAGCAGACGGTCCTCGACTTCGGCATCAAGCCGGGCATGAACAAAGGATTCATGGCAAATGTCGATGCGGGCGCAGGAACGAAGAGCCGCTACAGCGACCGCGCCTTCGGGGGATACATGCATGGGGACACGAGGATCTTCGGAATGGGAAACGCCAATAACGTCAATGACATGGGCTTCGGTGGCCGGGGTGGTGGCTTCGGACGTGGGCGGAACGGGCTCAATGCTATGAAAATGGCGGGATTCAACATCAACTATGAGAAGAAAAACAAGATTAAGGTGGATGGCAGCGCTCGCTGGAACCACAATGATGGTGACACGCAGACAAAGACGAGCTCCGAAAACTATGTCAGCACCATGGGATCGTTCTCAAACAGTTTGAACCATAATCACTCACGCGGCAACAGCTTCAACGCCCAGGCACGCGTGGAATGGACCCCCGACTCCATGACCGACATCATGTTCCGACCCACCTTTTCGCTGAGCACAAGCGATGGTCTGTCCTCAGGTTCCTCGGCTTCATTCAACAAAGACCCCTACTCCTTTGTCACTGACCCGCTGGCTAAAGCAGCCCTGACACAGTTGGCTGCCGACAGCGTCATCGTCAACTCGAAAAACTCCAACAGCATTACTTATTCAAAGAGCAATAGTTTCGGCGCGATGCTACAACTCAACCGTAAGCTCAACAACTGCGGACGCAATGTGACCGTTCGTGGCGACATAAGCTACACCGACTCCAAATCAAACTCCCTCTCTACTAACAACGTACATCTTTATCAGATCCAGAACACATTCGGTCAGGACTCTACTTATCAGACGAATCGCTACAACCTCGCACCATCGACAAAATGGAGCTACACCCTTCAGGCTACCTACAGTGAACCGTTGTGGAAGGCTACGTTCCTGCAACTGCGCTATCGGTTCCAGTACAGTTACAGCAAGAGTGACCGATCCACATACGATTTCTCCAACCTCGGAGAGAACTTCTTCTCAACCGTGTCACCTGCCT
>ERZ773013.1302-NODE-1302-length-14821-cov-5.134769_pt1 | contig 14821 bp, 11 predicted proteins | sample MGYA00511670_ERZ773013 | MGnify/ENA primary metagenome ERZ773013 (study PRJEB29015, sample SAMEA2738120) | human oral metagenome | biome: human oral; feature: human-associated habitat; material: saliva | place: China | collected 2257 ...
CGGGCGATCGCGTGTTCGCGACCCCCGTTACCAACGAGAAGAACCTTCACAATTCCAGCCTAACGGTGTTTGGCGGTCCAACGGGCCGACATGGGATTTTATGGCTGCACTTCACAGCCACAATGAGACGCGGATGCGCAGGTCACCAGGCACCGTTAGGGTTACCACTGCGCCCCTTATCGTCCTGTTCACGCTGATCACGGTTGTGTTCGTCATTCTGGTGAATGAGGTCCTCACGGCGCTGCTTCTGATCGCCGTTCTCACCCGCGAAGGGATCCTCGGTCGGTGTTGGCGTCGGGGTGGGACTTGGGCTGGGGGTCGACTCTGGATCCTCGTTGTTGCTCGGATCGTCGCCCTTATTGGGGTCCTCGTTGGGATCTCCGTTGGGGTCCTCCCCCTTATTCTTCTTGTCGGATTTCTGTTTCTTGTCCGACGTGCGTTCCTTGCCTCGGTCAGCGGGGTTGGTGTCGGTACCCGTTGAACTCAGCTGGTTCGCAGGTGTCTGGCAGGGCGACAGCATTTCTTCCGCTTCCGCATACAGGTTGTATGCGTCGAGATTCGCGCCTTCCGCGTCCTTGGCATCTCCCTGCATTTCGATACCACGCCCCAGGTTTGCGCGGACGCGGCATTCGTAGGAGGAAGACTCCAGACGTCCGGGTTCTACCTCGATGCTCTTGGGAACCAACTCGAATGCGGTGCGCAGCTCGGCGACGCCCTCGTCCACGGACTCCTCGGTCAGCAACGTGGTACCCAGGTTGTAGTGGGCGACCCACTGTTCGATGCCGACAGATGTCCACCCCATCTGTCCCTCGTACCCGGCCTTCGCGGCCTCGTATTCCTGCGCCTTCCAGTGCCCCAGGGAGGAACGCGACCACAGAGTCAAGCCGATCAGGTACGTGGCGACCAGGAGGGCGAGCACGAGGAAGGGAATCGAATACCACAGCGGGCGGAGCGCCAGCGGTGAGCGCTGGCGTATGCCCGACGAGGCCGGGGCGCGCTTTGCGGGCGCGGCGAAGTCACCGGAGTCGCCCTGAGGAGCACCGAACGGCAGGAGGTCTTCGTCGCTTGCTGAGTGCTTAGATCGCATGGGAGTTCCTCAACTGTTGGGCTCGCAGTGCCAGGGTTGCACCCTCCCACGCCAGGAGTCCTCCAAGGATCAGGGCGAAGGGCCAGATGATGTAGCGGTACGTGTCGCGCATATTCCGTTCTTCGGACAGCTTTGATGCGTCATCAAGGATGGAATGCGCGTAGGAGTCAATCGCTGATTTGTCGGGCGAATGCACGTAGCTGACGCCGATCCGCGACGCGACGCCTTGGAGGGCGGCCTCATCGATACGCGAGATGGCGATGGGGGCACCGGGCTGGGACTTGTCATGAATGTATTCGTCGTCGCCACTCTGAGCCCCGGCGTTGCTGAGGCGGACCGCCTTCATCTTGCCGCCCTCCTCGGTTCCGTAGCCGATGACGAGGCCGCCGTCGATGTAGGGCTTGACGTCATCCCAGTCGTCCTCGGAGCCGCTGGGAGCGCTGGACCAGTGATCCTGGTTCGAGGTTTCGCCGTCGGAGAGGATGAAAACGGTACGAATATTTTCGGGGTGGCGTTCCTTGTTTTTCTTCAGGAGCTTCGCGAGGTCCGCTGCGGGACGGTTGATCGAGGACCCCTGCGAGGAGGAGGACAGCTCACGGGTGAACGTCCCCATGTATGACGCGACCGCAGAGGAGTCAGTCGTCAGCGGCATGTCCGTGTGCACGCTCGAATCCCACGACAGGATCGAGTAACGCGCTCCCGTGAGGACACCCATGAGTGTGGCAACATCGTTGCGGACGCCATCGATACGGGGATTCTCGCCGTCCCAGTCCTCGGCACCCATCGAGCCGGTGCGGTCGATGACGAAGTAGACCTCGATATTTGAGGTGACTTCAATGATCGTGCCAGGGATCGAGGGACCCGCGCCCATGATGATGACGACGACGGCAATGAGCGAGCGCCTAATGACGTCCATCAGGTTCGTGCGCAGTGACCGACGAGCCGACAGGAAGACGAAGGTAGCCGCAACCAGCGCAATGACGACCAGCACAAACAGGTGAATGACGGGACGAAAAACCATGTCAGAGCCTCCCAAAGGCAAGCAGGCCGAGCAAGGAGACGACACCAAAGAGCGTCCAGCCAAGGGCCCCCAGCGGGCGATCAGTCTCGATCAGTTTCCCCTTGGAATCCAGTTCTTCCTTTTGCTCAGCCTCGATCTGCTTGACAACCCCGTCAACGGCGGAAGGAGATGATGCGTCATAGAACTCTCCGCCCGTGGCACGCACCTGATCGCGCAACTGCATGCCGTCAGCGGACAGGTTCGTCACCGAGCCGGGGTACAGTGCCGTAACGGTCACGTTCTGGCTCTTCGCAAATTCGATGGCTTGAGGCAGGGTGTAAATGCCATGGCCGTACACCTCGTTATCGGTCGCCAGCAGGACCGTGCGGGAACGCTGCTTGTCCGTATGGTCGAAGCCGAGGACGCACGAGGCCAGACCGTCACCGACCAGAGAGGCGCGTTTCTCATCCTCTTTGGGGAACGTCGGCGTCAAGTACCGCTCCAGCTCATCCTCATCCCCATTCAATGAGGAACCATACGCCAGCCCTTTGTCGATCTTGTCGGCCATATCCGTCAGCACGTCATCGGCCATCTCGTAGTCGTCGGTGAGTGGGAACATCGTCATCGAGTATGTATTCCACAGCTGCAACGAAATCCTCTCACCCTCGAAGTGCGAGATGATCTGCTTGAAGGAGTCGCCGATCTCCGAATCGTAAGGCAGCATCGAACCCGACGCATCCAAACAAATGACGATGTCGCGGCTCGAGGATTTATCGTGCTTAACGTACGTGTCGACGGGAGCGGCCGCAGACACCGAGGTCGCAATAACCGCGACGAGGAAGCATACGAAAGCCATCGCGAGGGCCGCACGCGTACGCCGCACGAGAGCCTGATACTTCGGCAGGCCTCGTACGAAACCGGAGTTCGCGACCCATCCCTTCCTGCCGGTGCTCTGACCCGCGCGGCGTGCACGCCACCAACCAAGCAGAGTGACGCCAGCCACTACGACGATGACGAGGGGAATCATCCACCAGAACCTCATACGTTCACCGCCTCCACCGCCATCGTCAGAACGCGCGTCACAGCCTCGTGCGAAGAGCGCCCAGCCGGAATATCCTGGCTCGTAAAGCTCGAGGCCTCGCACGCCGCAAGCACATCCGCCAGCCCCGGCCACACGGGCACGAGTTCACGCACCTCAGACACGGTTGCGACCTCGAGGTCACGCCCGGTGCGTTCCGTACCCAGCGCACGCATCAGTCCCGCCAACGCCAGGTGCACGCCGCGAGCGTCCAGGTCGCCGTCGGCGTAGCGATCCGCAATCTGATCGACGTACGACAGATACTTCTTGCGCCGCGCATCCGAAATCGTCTGTAGCTCCATCACCTCACCAATGCGGGACGTCCACCACCGCCACAGGCAGAAACACACCCAGCCAACAACGGCGACGACAAGCGTGACACCGAGGACCCACATCCAATGCGGATAGATGATCGGATTAAACAGGTCGTCTGTGACCTCACCGGACATGAACTCCCCTTTCAAGAGCACGCATGAGCGCACGAGGAATATCCTCACTGGACGACACGTCCACGTGGATGACACCCCTCTCATCGAGCATCCGCGCGACCGCGGCACGCCGCATCGCCATGACGTTGGCTGCCTCCCCCGCCAACTGGTTATCTCTGAGCAGGAAATCCGGTAGCGGCCCCTCGTTGACGTCAACGACCTCCGTCCCCTCTGAGAGTGTCGTTGGATCGATATCCTCGACGCTGATGAGAATCACCTGGTGGCGCGCGGACATGGACTTGATGAGGTCGCTCGACTCCGGGGACGCGGTGGGCTGCGTACTGTCCGTGACGATGACGATGAGGCTGCGCCGACGCGTAATCGTCCTGGCCCGAGCCAGGAGCTTCGCGACGTTCGCATGCGGGGAACGCAGGGTGATGTCCTCTTCGATGCGGCGCAGCAGCGTCTCCGCATGCGCGTTGCCGGAGCGGGCGGGCATGAAACGCACGCGCTTGTCGTCACCGGCGACGAGGCCGATCTGGTCTCCGCGTGCCGCGCTCAGCCATGCGATGGCCTCGCACGCCGCCAAGGCAACCTCTTCCTTCGTCTCGCCCGAGGGAGCGAGCGCGCCCATTTCGCGACCGGTATCAACAACGAGCATAACCTGTAGGTTCGCCGTGGCCTCGTGCCGTTTGATGATGGGCGAACCCGTCCGGGCTGTCGCCGCCCAGTCGATTTCACGCACATCATCGCCCGGCTGGTAGGGAGCTAAATCCATGAACTCCCATCCGCGTCCATGCCGAAGCGCGGAGTGGTGCCCATCCATGATGGATAGCAGCTTGCGCAGGACGGGCAGCTGGATGCGGGAGGACAGCGCGTGGATTTCTCGCGAGCGTACAGGCATTGCGTTCCTCTTGAGAGTCGACTGGCGTGGGACCGGGTTCTTTACGGAACGGGAACCGCTTTGAAGACGGCGTCGATGAGTCCCTCAATGGAGACGTTGTCAGCCACGGCATCGAAGGTGCGGATGATGCGGTGACGCAGGATGCCGTAGCGCATTTCCTTGATGTCGTCCGGCATGACGTGGTTGCGGCCCTCCATGAGGGCGATCGCCTGCGCGATTTGCATGAGGGCGATGCCGCCACGGGGGGAAGCACCCACGCGCACGTGCTTCTTCCAGCCCGGGAGTGGGTTGGGGCCGGCACCTCGGGTCGTGTTGATGATGTCGACGATGTAGGCCTTGAGGGTCTCGTGGACGTAAACGCGTCGTCGTGCTTCCTGCAGCGTGCGCACGTCGTCGAGGGTGATCGGGACGACGTCCGCAGGCCTTGTCATCTGACCACTGTCAATGCGCGAGAGAACCTCAAACTCCTCGACGGGCGTCGGGTAGGTGATGACTTCCTTGAGGAGGAATCGGTCCATTTGGGCTTCGGGCAGCACGTAGGTGCCCTCTTCTTCGATGGGGTTCTGCGTGGCCATGACCATGAAGGGATCGGGCAGCTGATGGTTGACGCCACCGATCGTCGTCTGGCGTTCCTGCATGGCTTCCAGCATGGCGGACTGCGTCTTGGCCGACGAACGGTTGATTTCGTCCAGGAGAACCAGGTTGGCGTGCACGGGACCCAGCCGGGTGACCATCTCGCCGCGTTCCTGGTTCCAGATCTGGGAGCCAACGATGTCGTTGGGCATCAGGTCGGGGGTGCACTGGATGCGGTGGAAGGTGCCCGATACCGCGGACGCGAGGGTCTGCGCGGCCGTCGTCTTCGCGAGGCCGGGCACGGACTCCACCAGGACGTGGCCACCGGCGAGAAGCGAGGCGGTGAGCGCGCGGCGTAGTGCTTCCTGACCCACGACGGTGTGCTGGTAGATGGTCGTCATTCGATCAAGCAAGCCCTTCGCGTGGGCCAGCTCGTCATCGTTCAAGTAGTTGGGCACGGACTCTCCTTGCGCGCGCGGTCGGATGCGCTCCCAGTGTAGCCCGCCCGTTCTGCTCGCACGCAAGCCGGTAAATTTGGGGTTTGTCAGGTACGAGGCATTGGCTGGGTTTTCGCCCGGGTTACGGCGAGTGAAAACTCGGGAGTGTGGTTCCTGTCGACTGCCAGCCGTCTCCACACCAGCCCACCCTACTTCAGCTTGCGCGGCGGTGTTTCCAGGTGATGGCTGCGGCTCCTGCCACGAGTAGGAGCGCAGCGCCTGTGGCGATGGTGATGAGGAGGCCGCGTGAGGCAGACGGTGACTCCACGTCGGCGTCGGTGGCACCCGAGGCAGGCTCGTCAGCCTGCGTGGGGGTGATGGTGAAAGGGTTGATGGGAGCGGGCATATCAATGAAGGGACCGACCGTTCCCTTTTCGAAGTCGAAGAACGCTTGTTCGACATCGCCTTCGAGAAGGGGATCATCCGTGGTAGGGATCATGGCTCCATCATCGGTTTTCCACCAGCAAGTGGACCAGTGGCCGACGGGCAGTGGCTTGTCGAGAGACGCGTTGGAAGGGCTGGCGTTGCAATACGCGTTATTAATGGAGGTAAAACTCACCTCAAGGCTATTGATGGAGGCGTCTTCGAAAGAAGACGCGATCTGGTGCAGGTAAGCCATGGGGACGCGCACCTGCACGTGCCCCGCATCATCAAGAGAGTAGAACGCGTGACGCGCCTCCCCCATGTAGTAGGCGTCCAGGTGACAGCCATACGTCATACTGACCCGCGCGAAGTAGTCATCAGCGCTGCCCGACCAGAACGTGTCCGCCAACTCCTGACACTCCTGCGCCGTAATGTCCTTCGAACGCTCCCAACCCCCATAAAGCGACAGGTACAGGTGGATGGACCATTCCCGTGTTTTCTGCGGCGTATCGACGGTAGTCTGCTCGACTCTCACCCGGATGGTAATGGTGTGACCGGGCAACAGGGGAGGCTCGGGAGCCTGCGTCACCGTACCACTAGGCGTTGGCAGGCGATCAGCGACCGAAGCCGGAACACACACCCCCATCAGAGCGCACACCCCCACCACAGCACACGCCACCCACCGAGCCACGCGACCACGCCTGTTCATCCCCGGCACCATCGTCTCATCCTCTCCTACACGCAACCAACAACCCGCTTCGGGATCAGTAATACAACATGGGTGGAATCTGAGGCGCACCGGTGGCATCCGCCTCCCAGATCGCCTTCATCTCCGCAGACACATACGACGACGGAATATTCTTCAGGGCCTCCTCCAATGTCGCCCCCGCCTCCTCATCCCCAGCCTCAAGAGCAACAACGGCATCTTGCAGAGCATTCGCGAATCTATCCACATAGTTGGCCATGGCGTTGAGCGCGGTGACCTCCTGATCCAGGTAAGACTTATAGCGTTCCTGGAAAGCAACGGGACCCGCCTCCACACCCCACTTGTCCTCCGTCTGAATACCTGCGTTCGTCTCCAATTCGCGGGCGGCCTTCCGCAACCTCTCCGCCACGCTGTCATCACTCCCGCTCAGAGAACCGATCCAACTCTTCCACTTACGGTAATTGACCTCCATGTCCGCAGGAACATTCTCAGCACCCATGACCCCTCCTCATTGATACGCATCACAGCAACGCCTTAAGCCTACCAGATGACAAGAAACACAAAAAGAAAGTTTCGCAGCCACACTAGCGACGCTGGCGTAGGTCGACGACGGAGATGAGGCGCTCGCCCAGCAGGAGCTGGCTGTTGATCGGCAGCTCGATCGGCTGGCCGGGGGATAGGGTGTGGGTCTGTCCGTTGGGCGTGCGGGTGCGTGTTCCGTTCGCCGAGTCAAGGTCCTCGATCGTGATGCCACCCGCCGACGGCTTGATCCGCACGTGCGTGCGCGACAGTGACCGAGTCTGGTCATCTACGGTGATCGGCGAGTCTGCCTCGCTCAGGGGTGAGGGGGCGCGCCCGAGCACGATCGTTCGATTGACGGGGATTGTTTGGCCGGTGTCGAGCAGCAGCGCGGCATACGACGCACTCGTAGGTGTTGGCGCAGCTGTGGGAGTAGGCGTCGGCGTCAGGGGGCGTGTGGGCGCAGGACGAGACGCGGATGGAGTGACATCAACGGGAACACTCGCAGCCGACGAGGCCGGGGCGGGCCATGCGGGCACGGTGCTTTCGGGGAACGCCTGGGGTGTGGCAATACTAGGCCTGTTGGTACCCGTGGGGGAGCGTGGAGGGGAGGGAAGAGCGGTGATGGCACTGAAGTTCGTGTATCCGCTACTGGCTGGTGCCGGGGCTTTCCCGTACGGACTCGGGGCTGCCACGGCCTCGTCGTAGGTGTCCTCCGGAGCGAAGGTCACGCACTGAAGCGAGCACAGCGTCGCCATCCATGACCCGCGCTCGCCGCCCAATGCGATTGAGGCGAAGGGGACCGGGGGAATGATCGCGGTGAGAGCCGTCAGCAGCACGTAGCTTGCGGAACGCCCGAGCGAGGGCGACAGCTGTGACGAACCCGCGCGCACCAGCGCGCAGCGCGTCAGGAAAGCACCCGCTGAGCGCCCGGTGACCGCGATCATGATGGCTACGAGGGCCGCGTACTCGGCGACGGTCGACGCGGTGACGGCAATGTTTCCGTGCGACAGAGTCGAGGCGATGAACCCGAACAGAGCAGCGCCGACAATATCGATGAAGAGCGCGGCGAGGCGCTTGCCGGGGGGCGCGGGAACAGCAACCAGGTCCGGTGATGTGGGCGTCATAGTACCTTCCGCCAAACGAGATCGAAGAGTCCTGACCCGTAGGTCGCGGCTGGCAGGAGCAGAGTCAGTGAGAGTCCCTGAACGATGTCAATGAGTCGGCCAACCAGGGCGGAGGGCTCGCGCCCCGAGCGGATGAGCGCGGTGGCGGGCACGATCAGCGCCAGCAAGCACAGGGAGAGAGGAAGCACGAGGTGCTGTGCGAGCATCAGCGCCCGGGCCGCCGACTCGCCCGTCGAACGCAGAATGTAGCGGTCCCAGCCGGGGGCGAAAAACAGCGCGATCCAGATTGCGAGGGCTGCGGCACGAGGCCCATAGTGGGTGAGACGGTCACGTTTGGATCGCGCGTTAGTGATCAGTGCGAGGATCGCGAGGAGGCACAGGGCGAGTGTGACGTACCCGGTGTAGGGCATCTCCTCGCCAATGGGCATCTGGTAGGCGGTGATCACGCCGGAGACGAACGCGATGATGGTCGCGCTCGTCAGGATTGTGCGTGCGCGGTCGTTCGCCTCCGCCAGCGTCTTATTCACGCGCATCGGTGTGATCCGTGAGGGTGGGGGCAGGACGGTCAGGCGGATCGAAGGGAGCCGCTTCATGACCAGTGGGAGGTCAAGCACCTGGTGGTCAGGGACCTGCAGTGCCAGGTGCGGCGACAGGGCGACGAAGAAAATTGAGGCGGTGAAGATCAGCGGAGCGAAGCGGATGGTGCTCAGCGCACTGAGCGCGGCTACCGTCAGCGTCCCAGCGATCAGCGCGAAACATTGGACGGTGACGCGAGCGCTCGCCGTGGGGCGGGCGAAGAGAACGAGGCCTGAGACGACCAGGCACGACCAGACGACGGTGACGGGGAGCAGGGAGATGGACTGAGGCAGGGGAGTAGCGGCGATGGCGATGCTGACACCGGCGGCAGCGCAGCATCCGACGAGGATGAATCCGCGAGTTGCGTTGCGTGGGCCGATGAGGGGGCACAACCAGATGAACCCGCACGCAATCCCGAGGGCCAGGCGACCCCACGTCGCGGTCATGAGAGAGGGAAGGGGATTGACGTCCTCATGGAACAGGGCAAGTGCGGGGGTGACGACGCCGAGGAGGGTCACGATGATGGCGGTGAATAAAAAGGAGACGGCCACGAGCGCGGGCTGGAAGCGGAGATTATTGCTGGACCGCTGATCGTCGGCGACTGCTCGGGCTGATTCCTGCGCGCCCACGATAGTGACGACTGAGCCGGAGGGAATATCACGCCCGATGACGGCACCGAGATCGACGGGACGTCCGCCTCCCAACGTCAGGCGGGCTGATAACTTGGTCAGATCAACTTCGATGAGAGCGAGCAAGCCGGCAATCGTCGTTCCGACGGGGATGACGTAATCCTCTCGTTGGGAGCTGTCGACAACAGTAATCGATGCCTGGGTTTGTCCCACACGAGCCTCCTTTCGTCTCCGCGATGAGCGACGCCCTCACACAGTATTGTGTCATTAGACCTACGCTTGGCAAAAGTTCGCCTGCCGCGCACGTTAGGATAGCGGGGACTACTGCTGCCCGCGTGCAGCGACAAGGGAGGAACGATGGCTGAGACTGAGGATCGCTTGGAAGGCGTACCGGAGATGCCCGAGGGGAAGATCCCCATTCAGGCTCCGCCTAACCAGGCTGAGGCCGCAGGTATCGGTAACGTGCTGGCGATGGTCATCCCGATGATGGGTTCCATGGGCGTCATGGTTTTCATGGCGATCTCTCAGGTGAGTGCGGGCGATGGGCAGGCCCGTAACCCGATGATGCTCATGATGGCTGGTGGCATGGTGTTCGCGATGGTCGCAATGGTTGGCTTCAACGTGTACCGTCAGGTGTCTCAGCATCGCCAGAAAGTCAGGGCGTTGCGCGGGGAATATCTGGCGTACTTGGCGGAAACCAGGCAGACGGTCCGCAATGTCGCTGACCGTCAGAGAGCGTTCGTGAACTGGGTTCTTCCTGCGCCCGAGGCCTTGGTTGCGGTAGCGGAACAGGGTGAGCGCGTGTGGGAGCGTGAGCCGGGAGTCGAGATGCTCAATGCGCGCGTCGGCGTGTCCGAGCAGTCACTGGCGATGGAGTTGTTGCCTCCCGATCTGCCGCCGATGGCGAACCCGGACATTGTGTGTCTGTCGGCGATGACGCGGTTTATCGAGACACACCGCAACCTGGATAGTGTCGCTTTTGGTATTCCCCTTGAGGACTATTCGCACGTCGAGTTGGCGGGCCGCCACGAGGACACTATCGGTGTCGCGCGGCTCATCATGACTCACTTGGCGACCTTCGTGAGTCCCACCTACCTGCGGATCGCAGTGCTGTGTTCGCCGGATCGCCTCTCAGAGTGGGAGTGGGTCAAATGGCTTCCCCATGCCGGTTCGACAGTGGAGTCGGATGCTGTTGGTCCGGCCCGCATGGTTGTCACTGAGGCTGCTGACCTGGTGGACTTGCTGGGTTCTGACGTGACGGATCGGTCGGCTTTCTCGCCGCGTGACGATCTGACGCCGTGGCCGCACGCGCTGATTGTCTGCGACGGCGTTGAGCTGCCGAGTTCGAGCCAGATCGGTTCGCGCGACGGCACGCTCGGCGTGACGGTGGTGAACTTGCGTGAGAAGTGGGGAGCGTTGACGAACCCCTCGACGGTCCGGCTCCTCGTCCACCCCGCGGCGCAGGGCGAGACGCGCGGCGTCCTCGAGGTCAATCTCTTCAGCCATCAGGCGATCGTCGGCGAGTGGGAGCGGGTGGGGCGTGCCCAGGCCGAGGCCATTGCCCGTCGCCTGACGCCCTTCGCGTCGGGTGGGGCAGTGAAGGAGAATGACACGCCCGTTGGGCGCTCGGACGTCAAGCGTTCTGTGGATCTCATGGAACTCCTGCACTTGGGCGACATCCGAGATTACGATCCCGAGCAGGCGTGGGAGCGCCGCGAGGGGCGCAACCGCCTGCGCGTTCCCTTCGGCGTCACGCCGGAGGGTATGCCGGTTCTGCTCGATATCAAGGAGGCCGCGCAGCAGGGTATGGGACCGCACGGCCTTCTCATCGGTGCGACCGGTTCGGGTAAGTCGGAGGTGCTGCGCACGCTCGTCCTCGCCCTGGCCCTCACACATTCTCCCGAGCAGCTCAATTTCGTCCTCGTCGACTTCAAGGGTGGCGCAACTTTCGCGGGCATGTCTTCGATGCCGCACGTGTCCGCTATGATCTCCAACCTCGAGTCCGAACTCTCCCTCGTGGATCGCATGCAGGATGCGCTCAAAGGCGAAATGGTGCGCCGCCAGGAGGTGCTGCGCGAGGCAGGCAACTACGCGAACGTCACGGAGTACGAGGCCGACCGTGTCGCGGGCAAGCACTCCTTCCCCCCGATGCCTGCCCTGTTCCTCATCCTCGACGAGTTCTCGGAACTCCTCACTGCCAAGCCCGAGTTCGCGGAGCTGTTTGTCGCGATCGGTCGTCTGGGTCGTTCGCTGTCGATCCACATCCTCCTCGCTTCGCAACGGCTTGAGACGTCAAGGATGCGAGGCCTTGAATCGCACCTGTCCTATCGCGTGGGTCTCAAGACCTTCTCAGCGAGCGAATCCCGTGAAGTCCTTGGCAGCCCCGTCGCCTACGAACTCCCCTCGCTGCCCGGCTCCGGCTACCTGATGCCCGGTACCGATGAACTCATCCGATTCCGCGCCTCCTATGTCGCGGCCCCGCCCCCGCAGCGAACCGTCGCGTCCACTCAGCTGTCCACGGCGGGCATGCCCGGCCGCCAGATCAAGGTCCTGCCCTTCACTCTGGACCCCGTCCTGACGCGCGACGAGCCGAACGATGCCCAGGCCTCGTCCGAGCAGACAATGACCCTGCCCGGAGACGCCCGGTGGGCGGGCATGAGCGAACTTGATATTGCCGTCGCGAAGATGGTGGGCAAGGGGACGCCCGCCCACCAGGTGTGGCTGCCCCCGCTGGACGTGCCCGACACCTTCGACCAGCTGATGCCCGACCTCGCACCGGTGGAGGGCCTGGGCTACGTGTCGATGCAGTGGCGCCAGCGCGGCTCCCTCGTCTTCCCGATGGGAACCAGGGATATCCCACTCGAGCAGCGCCGTGACGTGCTCACCTTCGACCTGTCGGGCGCGGCCGGTAACTTCGCGGTTGTCGGTGGCCCCCTGACAGGTAAGTCGATGGCGCTGCGCTCCCTCGTCATGTCACTGTCCCTTATCTACACACCGCAGGAAGTGCAGTTCTACATCATCGACCTGGGCGGCGGGACCTTCGCATCCTTCACGGACGCTCCCCACGTCGCCGGTATCGCCACGCGCGACACCGGCGAGATCCTCACCCGCATGATCGCTGAAATCCGAGGCATCATCGAAGACCGTGAACGCTATTTCCGCGCGCACAAGATCGACTCGATCGAGACCTATCGTCGCGGTCGTGCCGAGGGACGCTACGATGACGGCTATGGTGACGTCTTCCTTGTCGTCGACAACTGGGCCTCCCTCAAGTCCGACTTCGACAACCTCGATATGACGATCGGCGTCATGCTTAGCCGTGCTCTGACCTTCGGCGTGCACCTCGTGGCGGCGACCCCTCGCTGGGGTGACTTCCGTATGCAGGTCGCCGACATGCTCGGTTCGAAGCTCGAACTCAAGATCGGCGATTTCCGAGACTCCGCGATGGATCGAAACATCCAAAAGCAGATCCCGGATGCGAGGCCCGGCCGAGGCGTGAGCATGTCGAAGCATCACGTGCTGATCGGCCTGCCTCGAGCCGATGGCGAGGCGGACCCGACGACCGTCACCGAGGGGGTGGCCGTGACGCTTGAGCTGATTCGAGCAGCACTGCCCGCAGGCCCCGGCCCGAAGCTGCGCATGCTACCAACCCGTGTCACGCTCGAGGAGATTGCGCAGTTGCCCGGCGCGGACAAGCCGTTCGAAGGCCGCGCGCCCGATCTCCTCCTCGGCGTCGAAGAATCGCGCTTGGGCCCCTACCGCTTCGACCCGAACTCCGAGCAGCACTTGTACCTCTTCGGCGACTCCAGGTCCGGCAAGACCACGTTCCTGCGCTCCCTTGTACGCGAGATCACGACCCGATACACGCCCAAGGAAGCACAGATTATCTACATCGATCCCCGCCGGACCGGCCTTGGCCTCGTGCCGCGCGCGTACTCGGCCGCGTACCTCACGCGTGCCGAAGACATCGCTTCCGACTTGGGGCAGTTTACGGAGTTTCTCCGGGAACGCCTGCCCGGCGATGATGTGACGACCGAGCAGCTCGCGGATCGTTCCTGGTGGGGTGGACCGGAGTTTTGGGTTCTTGTCGATGACTACGATTTGGTCGCGACAAACGCAGGGAATCCGCTCGTGGCGCTCCAACCGCTGTTGGCGCAGGCGGGTGATGTTGGTCTCCATCTGGTGCTTGTGAGGCGAATGGGTGGTGTGTCTAGGAAGCTATTCGAGCCTATCCTCCAGTCGCTTATTGACCTGGGAACGACAGGCATATTATTGTCCGGTAACCCTGATGAAGGTCAGGTTATCGGTCGCATCAGGCCGGTCCGCGCGCTCCCTGGCCGTGCGATCGTCGTCTCGCGCGATGCGGGTGTCTTCCGTGCTCAGCTGGCCTGGTCAGATCCCATCCGATAGCGCGTAACCGTCTGTCAGTCGCGTGTAGAATGAATGCGTTACGCGCTATCCCACGCGCCCAACGTAGCGAGAAGGACAAAGGTAGATGGCTCAGGGTGAACATGCCGAGCGTGCGCCACTATTGTGGGGTGCGTCGACCGACGTCGGTCCGGTCCGCTCACACAACGAGGATTCTTGGCTGGCGGTCTCGCCCGTCTTCGCAGTCGCAGATGGGATGGGGGGCCACCTCGGCGGTGCCCGGGCCTCAGCACAGGCCGTCCTTACACTGCAGGAGTTCCTGAGTCCTGATCGACTCGGAGACCGTCCCGTCGACCTGGTCGATCTGTCCGTCGCGATTGACGCAGCCGCCACGGACGTGGCCTCCCTGGCACCTGCTGACAATCCGATGAGTGCCCCCGGCACGACACTCTCCGGTCTGATGGTCCTGTGGACTGCGGAAGGGGCCTTCTGGCTCTCCTTCAATGTTGGCGACTCACGCGCCTACGTCGTCGGTGCCGGCGGCATCCGCCAACTCACCCACGACCACTCCGCGCTGCAGGAGGCTCGCGACCTGGCGGCCACCTCAGGCGCGCCCCAGGTCATTCCTCCAGCCAACGTCGTGACCAAGGCACTGGGTGCCGGACAAACCGGAAGTGTGAAAGCCGACTACACCATCATGCCGATGGAAGAAGGCGACCGCGCGGTCATCTGTACAGACGGCGTGCACGGCGTCCTACAGGATTCGCAGATCCACGCCATTGTTGCCGCCGGCAATGGGCCGCAGGGCACCGCTGACGCACTCGTGAAAGCCAGCCTCGAAGCGGGCACTCGCGACAACACGACAGCCGTAGTAGTCTACGCAGGAAAAGAATCACGAGTAACATTGACAACGAATGTCATGAATCGGATGATTCAACCAGTACGTCCGGCGTCGATTGAGACCGC
>ERZ773013.1303-NODE-1303-length-14816-cov-8.422736_pt1 | contig 14816 bp, 10 predicted proteins | sample MGYA00511670_ERZ773013 | MGnify/ENA primary metagenome ERZ773013 (study PRJEB29015, sample SAMEA2738120) | human oral metagenome | biome: human oral; feature: human-associated habitat; material: saliva | place: China | collected 2257 ...
ACGCCGACGCCGCCGCGTCCGGGGGCGGTGGCGATGGCGGCGATGGTGGGTTGGGATGCGGACATGGCTGGCTCGTATCGGGAAGTTTGATGGACGGTATTATATAGTGATTTCACAATGATAAAGGTCGTCTGAAAACAAGAGGCAGGCGAGGTTTATTTGCTACCGTACCGAATCGATAAAAAGAAAGAAATTGTCGAACTTCTGGAAAGAAGTGTGGAACAGACGCCGGGCAAGGCTCGAAATCACTTGCACACGCTCTCGGACACCCTGTCGGGTAGGCTGCGGTATCGAGATTTTCACCGCTTTTCCAACGTCTGCATGGGATAATATCATGCTTACATTAAGAATAAATAATATTTCAGAAGGACAAAAGGTCGTCTGAAAAAGGGAGATTTAAGGTTTCAGACGACCTTTTGCCTTTCCGCTTTCTTTGCATATTCTTTGTCTAACTTGACATTTCCTTGCTGTCGCAACACCATAAAGGCAGATTCGGCAGCCGGTTCGAGTCTGCCGTACGTTTTTTCTTAACAGAAAGGCTATCTACGATGACACAATCCACCCACGATCCTTATGCGGACTACCGCGAGCTGACGCTTCGGGGCATGATACTCGGTGCGCTGATTACCGTTATCTTTACCGCGTCGAACGTTTATCTCGGTTTGAAGGTCGGTCTGACCTTTGCTTCGTCGATTCCGGCTGCGGTGATTTCGATGGCGGTTTTGAAATTTTTCAAAGGCAGCAATATTTTGGAAAACAATATGGTGCAGACGCAGGCTTCGGCGGCGGGTACGCTTTCGACCATCATCTTCGTCCTGCCCGGTTTGCTGATGGCGGGCTATTGGAGCGGTTTCCCGTTTTGGCAGACGACGCTTTTATGTATTGCCGGCGGGATTTTGGGGGTGATTTTCACCATTCCGCTGCGTTACGCGATGGTGGTGAAAAGCGAGTTGCCTTATCCCGAAGGCGTGGCGGCAGCGGAGATTTTGAAAGTCGGCAGCCACGAGGAGGAAGGCCGTCAGGGCGGTAGCGGCATTAAAGAGCTGGCGGCAGGCGGCGCGCTGGCGGGCTTTATGAGCTTTTGTTCCAACGGTTTGCGCGTGATTGCCGACAGCGCGAGTTATTGGTTTAAAAGCGGCACGGCAATTTTCCAACTGCCGATGGGTTTTTCGCTGGCATTGTTGGGCGCGGGTTATCTGGTCGGACTGACGGGCGGTATTGCCATCCTGTTGGGCATTTCGATTGCTTGGGGTATTGCCGTGCCGTATTTTTCATCGCACATTCCGCAGCCTGCCGATATGGAAATGGCGGCGTTTGCGATGAAGCTGTGGAAGGAAAAAGTACGCTTTATCGGCGCGGGTACCATCGGTATCGCGGCGGTTTGGACGCTTTTGATGCTGCTCAAGCCGATGCTCGAGGGTCTGAAAATGTCGTTCAAGAGTTTCGGCGGCGGCGCGCCCGCTGCGGAACGCGCCGAACAGGATTTGTCACCTAAGGCCATGATTTTTTGGGTATTGTCCATGATGCTGATTTTAGGCGTATCGTTTTATCACTTTATCGGCGATTCGCACATTACGGGCGGCATGGCTTGGCTTTTGGTGGTCGTTTGCACGCTTTTGGCTTCCATCATCGGCTTCTTGGTTGCCGCCGCCTGCGGTTATATGGCAGGTTTGGTCGGCTCGTCTTCCAGCCCGATTTCCGGCGTGGGCATCGTTTCCATCGTCATCATTTCGCTGGTGTTGTTGGTCGTGGGCGAATCCGGCGGCTTGATGGCGGATGAAGCCAACCGCAAATTCTTGTTGGCACTGACATTGTTCTGCGGTTCGGCAGTGATTTGCGTGGCTTCGATTTCCAACGACAACCTGCAAGACTTGAAAACCGGCTACCTGCTCAAAGCAACGCCGTGGAGGCAACAGATTGCACTGATTATCGGCTGTATCGTAGGCGCATTCGTCATCTCGCCCGTGTTGGAACTGCTCTACGAAGCCTACGGCTTTACCGGCGCAATGCCGCGCGAAGGCATGGACGCGGCGCAGGCTTTGGCGGCTCCGCAAGCGACTTTGATGACGACCATCGCGTCGGGTATTTTCGCCCACAACCTTGAATGGGCGTACATCTTCACCGGTATCGCGATCGGCGCGGTGTTAATCGTCGTCGATTTGGTGTTGAAAAAATCGTCCGGCGGCAAACGCGCACTGCCTGTCCTCGCAGTCGGCATGGGCATCTACCTGCCGCCGTCCGTCACTATGCCCATCGTGATCGGTGCAGTGTTGGCGGCGGTGTTGAAACACATCATCGGCAAGCAAGCGGAAAACCGTGAAGGTCGTCTGAAAAACGCCGAACGCATCGGAACCTTGTTCTCCGCCGGTTTGATCGTCGGTGAAAGCCTGGTCGGCGTAGTGATGGCATTCATCATCGCCTTCTCCGTGACCAACGGCGGCTCCGACGCCCCGCTTGCGCTGGGTCTGGAAAACTGGGAAACCACCGCATCCTGGCTGGGACTAGCATTCTTCATCACAGGCATGGTGTTCTTCGCCCAACGCGTGTTGAAAGCAGGACGCATTAAGTAAGCTGGGTTTGAAAATAAAGAGGTCGTCTGAAAACTTGGGATTCAGGTTTTCAGACGACTTTGTTTTTATCTGCGGTTTCAATCTCTCTCGTCTGGCTGGGGAGGGGGGCTACAGGCTGAACGAATTTGATTTTACCCAAAGCCATAGAACCACCCCCATCCTAACCTTCCCCCGCCGGACGGGGGAAGGAACAAGTTGCCGTTGCAGCAACGAGTAGCGTGGGCTTTGCCCACGAGATGAAAGCAAATTCAATTATTGTCTAATTTGAATGGTTAAGTAGTGGATTTCGTGGGCAAAGCCCACGCTACTTGAGTTATCCCAAGCACGTGTTGATTGAACAAACAAGGTCGTCTGAAAACGAGTATTAACAAGTTTCTATAAAACCCGAATCTTAAAGTTTCAGACGACCTCGTTTTTACCTGCAACCTGTCCCCTCTCCCGTCTGGCGGGAGAGGGCTGGGGAGAGGGTGGCTCTATGGAGCAAACTAATTTGATTTTACCCAAAGCCATAGAACCACCCCCATCCTAACCTTCACCCGCCGGACGGGGGAAGGGACAGGTTGCCGTTGAAGCAATCCGTAGCGTGGGCTTTACCCACGAAATGAATACACGGAAACAGATAACTGATTCAGATTATTAAACGGCAGATTTCGCGGACGAAGCCCACGCTACGGGTTCGGTTGCTCCAAGTATGTATCGAGTCAATAAAAAGGTCGTCTGAAACCTTGAATTTCAAGTTTCAGACGACCTTTTTCATGCCTGCTATATGGTGAAACCCGTCAAATCACTTCCAAAACAAAATATTGGCGCAATTTGTCGTACACTTTGTCGGTTACGTTGATGCAGCCGTTGGTGATGATGCGGTCGGAGACGACGTTGGAAGCGATGCGCTGCATACGGCGCTCGGAGGGTTTGAGCGTCCATACGCGGTGCAGGGCGAATAGGAAGTCTTTTTCCTGCTTGAAGCCGATGATTTCGCCGCCGTAGCCGGGTTTGGAAGTCTTCATCAACTGCATATCAAAAGTGCCTTTCGGCGTGGTTTTGCCGATGAGCACGGGGTAACACTGGGCATCGTCGGCGAAACACAGTTCGGCTTTGGCGGTGTTGACGATGACTTTTTTGCGTTGCATGTATTCTTTGGCTGCATCGGCTGCTGCAAAGCTGTTCAGCCCTGCCAGCAGCGATACGCCGAGGATGATTCTTTTAAACATGTTTTCCTGTTATTTGCGGATGCGGTGGTGGGTTTCGGGCGCAACCTCGCGGATGATGATTTGAGGTTCGGCAGCCTTCGGCTCGGGTTGTGCGGGCGGGCAGACGGCGTCTTCCGGGAAGACGGCTTTCCAATGGAAGCTGCGGGCGTATTTGTGTTTGTCAAACAAGACTTTGTATTGGCAGGTGGTAATGCCTTCTACGCCGGAGCCGATGTCGGGATTGGCGGGAACGCCGGGAGTGCGGAAGTGGAAGAGGTAATTCCATTCGCGCACGCCGAACATACCTTCATCGTAGTGCGGACGGCCGAGGATTTTGTAGATGTCGTCTTTGCTCAGACCCGGTTTCATCTGTTCGAGTTCATCGGCGGTAGGGAATGTGCCTTGGTTTTTGTTGAAGGTTACGGAGTAGGGTTTCGGAAAGACGGGGTTGTCCGTCGTTCCGTCGGCTTTAACGTGGCTTTTGCCGGCGCAGGCGGACAATACGGCTGCGGCAGCGAGGTAAAGGGCGGTTTTGGCGATGCGGGACGTTTTCATGGTTAATCCTTTTTCGTGTTGGCGGCTTCGGTTATGCCTCTGCCGCATGGAAAAATACGATTTACCCGCACGCTGTCCTTTGTGCCGATGCCGTTTATTGTCACTTTGTAACAATTTCATACGGATATAATTGGAAATGATGATACATCGGCTTCAGGCAAGCGTGTGTCCGGGTCGGGTAAAATCGCGTTACTGGTTGTTTATTTTGATGTTTAATCAAATTTAAGGCGAAATGTTAATTTCTTGTTCAGATTCCATGCAAGTTTTATGCCAATTTTTTAAAAAGGTCGTCTGAAACGCTTATCCGTGTTTCAGACGACCTTTCGCTTTCAGGATTTAAAAAACGGATTGTGCCGTTTTTCATGCCCGATGTCGGTCATTCTGCCGTGTCCCGCGATGACGCGGGTGTCTTCGGGCAGGACGAACAGTTTGGTGCGGATATTATGGATGAGGTCGGTGTGGTTGCCGCGTGGGAAGTCGGTTCTGCCTATGGTTTCGTAAAACAATACGTCGCCAGCAATAAGCAGCCCTGCTTCGGCGCAGTAGAAAACGACGTGGCCGGGCGTGTGGCCGGGGATGTGCAGGACTTGGAAGGCGTGGCTGCCGACCTTGAGCGTTTCGCCTTCGGTCAGCCAGCGGGTCGGCTCGAATGCGGGGGAAACGGGAAAGCCGTATTGGGCGGTCGTTTCGGGCAGGGCTTGGAGCAGAAATTCGTCGTCCGCATGAGGACCGATGACGGGGACGGGGCGGTGTTCCCGCAATTCCACCACGCCGCCGGCATGGTCGAGGTGTCCGTGGGTCAGCCAAATGGCGGTCAGGGTGAGGTTTTTCGCGTCCAGCTCTTGCAGCAGGTAGGGAACGTCGCCGCCGACATCGGTCAGGACGGCTTCGCGGGTTTCGTCATCCCACAAGAGGGTGCAGTTTTGGCGGAAAGGGGTAACGGCAATGATTTCGGCTTGAAGTGCCATGAGGCGGGATTCCTTGGGTAGTGGTTGGACGGGGCTTGAACTTCGTTGAAACGATGTTTTCAGACGACCTTCGGTCTGTTTATGCGGTATCATTATTATATTTGAAATAATCACTCACATTATTGGAACGTTTATGAGAACTTCAATGCAAGGCATGATACCGATTTTTGCCGCTTTTTTCATCCAAACGGCGCTCGGCGCGGATTTGATGCTGGCGCAGGAATACAAAGACCAAGAGATTGCGGGTTGGGCGATGAGCGAGAAGCTCGACGGCGTGCGTGCGTATTGGGACGGGCGGCAATTGGTCAGCAGGCAGGGCTACGCGTTTACCCCGCCTAAAGGCTTTACCGCGCAGTTCCCGCCGTATCCGCTCGATGGCGAGCTGTATAGCGGACGCGGACAGTTTGAACAGATTTCCGCCGCCGTGCGCTCGTCTTCCGGCGATTGGCGCGGCATCCGCCTGCACGTTTTCGATGTACCCAAAGCGCAGGGCAATCTCTACCAACGCCTCGCCGTCGCAACGCAATGGCTGAAAACGCATCCGAACGCGCCCATCACCATCATCCCGCAAACCAAAGTCCGCGACCGGCAGCACGCGATGGATTTTTTGAAACAAATCGAAGCGCAAGGCGGCGAAGGCGTGATGCTGCGCCAGCCCGAATCGCGTTACATCGGCGGCAGGAGCAGCCAATTATTGAAGCTGAAAAGCCAATACGACGACGAATGCACGGTAACGCGGCATTATGAAGGCAAAGGGCGCAACGCCGGACGGCTGGGCGCGGTCGGCTGCAAAAACCGACACGGCGAATTCCGCATCGGCAGCGGCTTCAAAGACAAAGACCGCGACAACCCGCCCAAAATCGGCTCGGTCATCACATACCGCTACCGCGGCTTCACACAAAAAGGCACGCCGAAATTTGCCACGTTTGTGCGGGTCAGGACGGACAGGTAAGAGCGGATGATTGGAAGGTCGTCTGAAAACCGTATTTTCGGGTTTTCAGACGACCTTTTCATAAGTTTGACGGATACTGAATCGGTTTTCTGCTTTTGGGGGAAGAGGGAGCTTTGGTATATCGCGGGGAATTTAACTTTTGATACAGCAGATTATTTAGCCTCGTCATTCCCTTTAGCCCCGTCATTCCCTTTAGCCCCGTCATTCCCTTTAGCTCCGTCATTCCCTTTAGCTCCGTCATTCCCGCGTAGGCGGGAATCCAGTCCTATCCGCACGGAAACTTATCAGGCAAAAAGGTTTCCTCAATTCCGCATCTTGGATTCCCGCCTGCGCGGGAATGAAGGCAGAAGGTAAATAACGTATCGGATTAAGTTAATTGATTATTATCATGTACAATTTCCGCCTGATTGTTTTTTAATGGATTGGTTTGATAGAGGGATAAATGATGGATGTTAATGGTTTGATTTTTAAAAGTTTCCTCCCATTATTTGATAAGGGAAAATACACTGAAGCGATTGAAATTTTGCATCAAGCCTGGGATGGGATTACGGATAAAAATACTCAGATTCCAGAGCAAATTAAGATTCAATATTGGCTTGGCGAGTATTATTTAACACAGGCCATAAATGCCAAAGATACGGATAAAGCAGACGGACTATTCGGACAGGCCGTTTGGCATTTTCAGGAATTATTGCAGCTTACCAAACAGCTGGAAGATGAACAGAACAAGATTCAGGAGCAAATTATTGCCCAATTTCGGCTTAGCTTTTGTTATTTGAAACATGCCCAAAAAACCAAAGATACGGACAAAGCAGACAAACTATTCGGACAGGCCGTTGAATATTCTAGGAAACGGTTGGAGCTTACCAAACAGCTAAAAGATGGACAGGACAAGATTCATAAGCAAATTGTTGCCCAATTTCGGCTTGGTCGTTGTTATCTTGAACGGATTAAGAGAAGTAAAAGTACACCTGAAGCGGAAAAATTTGCTAAATGTCTGGCTAGCAAATATTTTTCTGCTGCCTACGAACAATTACCACAATTAAGTGATGAAGAAAAAGAATGGGAAAAAAGCATCCGTCAAGGTTTAACGGATATTGATTACCTCAATGAAGACTGGAATTCCTATTTCGAAAAGAAAAAACAAGAAATACAGGAATCGCTTTTCAAAGGGGAGACTTCACAACCGCAAGACGCCGTTGCAACCGTATTGGCGGTTCTCCATATTACGCCGATAGAGTTGGGCTTTACCCCGATGGCGCATTACACTTCGCCCCATGTATGCCATATATTATTCGGCATCGGCGGCAACGAAACCGCCAGTCCAATGCGACTCGGCAGCTCCACCTATATGAACGATCCGTCCGAAGGCAAGCCACTACTGGACTTATTGAACCAGCAGGATTTGGAGTTGGAAAACAAGGCGGATGGCGCGTCCCATAATGCCTTTTTTACCTGCTTCTCCAGCCGCGTCAACGATTTGAACCAGTTCCGCCTGTATGGCAAAGAGGGCGGCGTGGAGGCTTCGGGCTGCTGTCTGGTGTTCAATAAAAACGGAGATTGGCTTAGAGAAGTGGATGTTTCTGCTTCGTTCCATAACCCATCCCAAAAATATGGTCAGAATTCAGACGACCTGCCGGAAGACGGTTTTTGGAATGATAAATACGAAAAACTGCCGCTCTATCAGATTGCTTATATCGCATACAAAGATGAATATATTGCGGAAAAGAAATGCGGGATATGGCTTCTTCCTCAAGAAAAACTGAAATTCGGTATCCGCCTGAAACCCGTCGGCAATGAAGACTGGCATCAGTTCCGCTTGGGAAAATTAAAAGAAGCGTTGGAAGAGCTTATCAGGTTTTTCAAGGATAAATCCACCGTCAGCGACGACGATAAAGAAGCTTTGGAATACATCCGCTATCTGTTTAAAGACTTCGCCTTCCGCGACGAAGAAGAGTTTCGCCTGCTGGTCATCAAGCCTATTGATCCAGACGAAATCGACTATTGCGAGACGACCCAATCTATCTATATCCCTTATGCCGATATACGGAATCTGGCGGACGAGGTAATTTTGGGCACGAATTACGAAAAAACCGACAATCAACGCAAGGCGGAAGTGTTCCGCTATCAGATGAAGCAAAAATGCCCCGACGTCAAAGTCTCCCGCTCGACGCTGCCGATTAATCCGCCGAATAAGTAGATGGGTTTGCTTAATTTTCGATATGGGTATCTATTATCAGCCGTCATTCCCGCGCAGGCGGAAATCCAGAACGTAGAATTTAGGAAACTTTTTTTCCCGATAGATTTCTGTGCCGACAGGACTGGATTCCCGCCTGCGCGGGAATGACGGCTGATGGATAGGCGGTGTATGGAAACAATAGTGAAACCCGCCGCCCCGTTTTCAGACGACCTTTTCATCTGTCTGCAAGGCTTTCCCGCTATAATTCCCGCTTTCGTTATTTTCAGACGACCTCTTTTCTATGAAATCCTACCCCGATTCCTATCTCCATTTCGAAAACCTCGACGCCCCCGAAACGCAAAACTTCGCCGCTGAAGCGCATGCCGAAACGCGTGCGCGTTTTTTGGACAGCGATAAAGCGCGCGCGCTGTCGGACGGGATTTTGGCGCAAATGCAGGACACGCGGCAGATTCCGTTTTGTCAGGAACACCGCGCGCGGATGTACCATTTCCATCAGGACGCAGAGTATCCGAAGGGCGTGTACCGCGTGTGCACGGCGGCGACCTACCGTTCGGGCTATCCTGAGTGGAAAATCTTGTTTTCGGTGGCGGATTTCGACGAGCTGCTCGGCGACGATGTGTATCTGGGCGGCGTGTCGCACTTGGTGGAACAGCCCAACCGCGCGCTATTGACTTTGAGTAAGTCGGGCGGCGATACGGCTTATACGTTGGAAGTGGATTTGGAAGCAGGCGGGCTGGTCGAGGGCGGCTTTCATTTTCCAGCGGGGAAAAACCATGTGTCGTGGCGCGATGAAAACAGCGTGTGGGTGTGTCCGGCCTGGGACGAACGGCAGTTGACCGAATCGGGCTATCCGCGTGAGGTGTGGCTGGTGGAGCGCGGCAAGAGTTTCGAGGAAAGCCTGCCGGTGTACCAAATTGATAAAGGCGCGATGATGGTAAATGCGTGGCGTTACCTTGACCCGCAGGGTTCGCCGATTGATTTGATTGAAGCGTCGGACGGTTTTTACACCAAGACGTATTTGCAGGTGTCGTCTGAAGGCGAGGCGAAACCGTTGAACCTGCCCGCCGATTGCGACGTGGTCGGCTATCTGGCGGGGCATCTTTTGCTGACGCTGCGCAAGGACTGGCACCGCGCGAACCAAAGCTATCCGAGCGGCGCGCTGGTGGCGGTGAGGCTGAATCGGGGCGAACTCGGGGCGGCGCAGCTTTTGTTTGCGCCCGATGAAACGCAGGCATTGGAAAGCGTGGAAACGACCAAGCGTTTTGTGGTGGCGAGCCTACTGGAAAACGTACAGGGTCGTCTGAAAGCGTGGCGGTTTATCGACGGCAAATGGCAGGAAGCCGAGTTGCCGCGCCTGCCTTCGGGCGCGCTGGAAATGACCGACCAGCCTTGGGGCGGCGACGTGGTTTACTTAGCCGCCAGCGATTTCACCACGCCGCTGACGCTGTTTGCGCTGGATTTGAACGTGATGGAACTGACCGTCATGCGCCGCCAGCCGCAGCAGTTTGTTTCAGACGACATCGAAGTGCGGCAGTTTTGGGCGGTGTCGTCCGACGGCGAACGCATCCCTTATTTCCACGTCGGCAAAAACGCCGCGCCCGACACGCCGACGCTGGTCTATGCCTACGGCGGTTTCGGCGTGCCCGAGCTGCCGCATTATCTGGGCAGTATCGGCAAATACTGGCTGGAAGAGGGCAACGCCTTCGTGTTGGCGAACATACGCGGCGGCGGCGAGTTCGGTCCGCGCTGGCATCAGGCGGCGCAGGGAATCAGCAAACATAAAAGCGTTGATGATTTATTGGCAGTCGTGCGCGATTTGTCCGAACGCGGCATGAGTTCGCCCAAACACATCGGTTTGCAGGGCGGCAGCAACGGCGGCCTGATTACCGCCGCCGCCTTCGTGCGCGAACCGCAAAGCATCGGCGCACTGGTGTGCGAAGTGCCGCTGACCGACATGATCCGTTATCCGCTACTGTCCGCCGGTTCAAGTTGGACGGACGAATACGGCAATCCGCAAAAATACGAAGTCTGCAAACGCTGGCTGGGCGAATTGTCGCCGTATCACAATCTTTCAGACGACGTGCCATACCCGCCCGCACTCATCACCACCAGCCTCAGCGACGACCGCGTCCATCCCGCCCACGCGTTCAAGTTCTACGCCAAACTGCGCGAAACCTCCGCGCAATCGTGGCTTTACGCTCCGGACGGCGGCGGCCATACCGGCAACGGTACGCAACGCGAATCCGCCGACGAACTCGCCTGCGTGTTGCTGTTTTTGAAAGAGTTTTTGGGGTAAGGGCGGGTAGCGACACTGCTGCCGCGAATGAAAAAAGGTCGTCTGAAACTGCTTTTTCAGACGACCTTTTTTAATGGTTGTTTCAAATCAAAACATCTATGCCGCCGGCCCCATCAGCACTTCTTCGCATCCGAAGGCAAAAATCCGTAATGCCGCCTGAATGCTTCGTTGAACCGTCCCGCGTGTCGGTAGCCGCAAAAGTGCATGGCGGCTTGGACGGTGCTGCCGGATTCGATGAGGGCGAGCGCGTGTTCCAGCCGCAGGCGGCGCAGGCGTCCGGCGACGGTTTCGCCGGTTTGCGCTTTGAAATAGCGTTTCAGGTAGCATTCGTTCAATCCGACGCGGCGGGCGATTTCGGCGATGGTCAGCGGGCGGGCGAATTCGCTGTTCAAAATATCGGCGGCTTCGTCTATGCGCCGGCGGCGGTAGCCGTTGTCGTGGCGGCGGAAGGTGAAGCGCAATAATCGGGCGGAGAGTTCCAGCGCGGCGGCTTCGTCGGCAAGCAGGCCGAAGCCGTCCGATTCGAACGGGCGTTGCAGCAGGGGGCAGGCAGCCGCCGTCAGTGCCGCCGCGTTTTGCGCCAGCCGTTGCAGGGCGAATCGGCCTATCGTTTGCGGCGAAAACAGGCGTTCGTCCAGCAAGCCTTCGTCGTGCCAGCGGCGCAGTTTTTCCAGCGAAAAATCCAAATGCAGCGCGCGCATGCCGCCGTTGTCGGGCAGCAGGGTTTCGGACACGTCCGCCAGTTCGCCGCGCACCAGCCAGATTTCGCCGGCAGACGGGCGGTATTCCCTGCCGCCCATTTGTAACCGGTTCTGCCCCGACACCATGACGAACAAGGCGCAGTTGTGGCTGAAATTGTGGATTTCGGTGGGAAACGCGCCCGTTCCGCCGCCGCGCATCCGCGACAGGGTGATGCCTGAGTCGAAGCGGTTGATGCACATTTCCAGATGCAAACCGGGCTGTTTTGCCTGCGCCATGAGCGCGCTGTCGGAGCAGCCGTCCAACGCCCAGCCGGATTTATCGGAGCGGACATAGGTTTGGTACTGGCGGTAGATGGCGGCGGTGTTCATGGTCGGATGGGAATGGCAGGAAGTGAAGTATTTTAGCTGTAGATAGTATGAATGGGAATTGTTGTCAATAAACTGGCAAAAGAATAGATTTAAATGGCAAAAGGCCGTCTGAAAAATATGTTTCAGACGGCCTTTAATATTGATTAATTTTATCTTCTACTGCTTCAATCAGTTCGGCAGCTGGACAATTTAATCCTTTAGCTAGTTTTAAAATCGTACTTAACGATGGCTGTTGCTGCCCCAATTCTAAGATGCTGATGTATACCCGTTGAAGATCAGATTCAAATGCAAGTTGCTCTTGCGTCAAACCTATCTCTTTCCGTTTCATTCTCAAGACATTACCAAAAATGATTGCTATCTGTTCCAAGTAAATCTCCTACAATTGTAGGAATTTCACCAGTGTGTTATGCTTTCGTCTTCATACAATAGTATGAATTTAGTAATTTCAAACAATTTATTTTGAGGGATAACTTGTGGAAAACGAAAAAAACTTAAAAACCGATCAAATAGCAGGCACAATTCTCGGAAATCTTCAATCTGCCGAAAATTTTGCTGACAATGTCGTATTAAATGCTGAACGTGGTCATGGATTTGCCGCAGAAAAAGCAAATCATTTATATGACTTATTTCATGGGGAAGATGCACAAATTATCGGCAGTGATAATGCAAAAAATGGTGCAGATCGGCTAGTCAATGGAGTTGAAATCCAAACCAAATTTTGCAACAGCGGCTCAAAATGTATCAGTGAATGTTTTGAAAATGGGAAATTCCGCTATTGGACAAAAGATGGAAATCCCATGCAAATTGAAGTACCGAAAGATTTTCACCATGCAGCCAAAGATGCCTTCATCGAGCGTGTTAAAAAAGGGCAGGTAATCGATATTTCAAATATGTCTCCTGAAGAAATTAAGAAAACTGCTGAGAATCTAGCCGATAAAACCATTAAAGAAAGCCCGTTTACCTATGCACAGGCGAGAAATATCGCAAAATTCGGGACAATCGAAAGCCTTACTTATGATGCTGCAAACGGAATAAAATTGGCAGGTACAAGTGCAGGTATCAGTTTTGTACTTTCTTTTGCACAGTCGGTGTGGGCTGGAGAAGATTTCAATCTTGCATTAAAAAATGCTTGTTATTCAGGAATTAAAGTGGGTGGAGTCGCATGGATTGGCAGTATTGCAACCGCCCAATTGGGACGCACCGCCACAGTTCAAGCTTTAAGACCAGCTACAGATTGGATAATCGGACAAATGGGCAATAGAACGGCAGCAGCTATCGCAAATACTGTCCGCATAGGGAGTAAACCGATTTATGGAGCTGCAGCGGCCAATAGTGCAAGTAAATTACTACGGGGAAATGTGGTAACGGGCGCAGTAACTGTAGCCGTACTATCATCTGTAGATTTTTACCGTATGTTTCAAGGAAGGGTTTCTGGGGCGCAGGTATTCAAAAATGTAACCAATACTGCGGCAGGAGTTGCCGGTGGTACTGCCGGATGGATGGGAGGTGCTGCTATTGGTGCATCAATAGGCAGTGCCGTCCCTATTGTTGGAACTGCTGTAGGCGGAATCATCGGAGGAATTTTAGGTTCCCTTGGTGGAGGTGCTGCCGCTGGAAAAGTGTCTTCTATGGCTATGAATGCAATGATTACAGATGATATGGAAAAAATGCAGGAAATTTTAGGTAGTGTTTTTTCTAAATTGGCTGAAGATTATATGCTGTCAGCAAAAGAAGCTGAAAATGTCGCCGATAAATTAAAAGAAATACTTTCTGCAGATATACTGAGAGATATGTTCCAATCCAATAGCCGAAATTTATTTGCACAAAATCTGATTGAACCCCTTATTGTAGAAATAGCGAAATCAAGGCCACGAATTTTACTTGCCGACTTACCTACAAATGAACAAATTGCAGATGAAGTAGAAGAGATATTGGAGGAAAATTTAACATCATCGGAAGAGTAATTTATTTAATTGATTATGTTGTTCCCATGTTACCTGAAGTGCTTTCTAATAATCTTTGTTCTTTAAATCCTAATACTGATAAATTATCTATTACTGTAAAAATGATTATTGGAAAAAATGGTAATGTTAAAGAATATAAATTTTATGAATCCGTTATAAATAGTAATTATAGATTAGTTTATGATGATGTAACAAATTTTTTAGAAGGTAAAAAGCATTTTTACGATGATGAAACTTTAAAAGAAAATTTATTAGTTATGAAAGAGTTAGATGAGATTTTAACTAATAAAAGAATAAATAGAGGGACTATAGATTTTAATTTTCCTGAAATTGCAATTACCTTTGGTAAAGATGGTAAAGTTGAAAATATAGCCAAAAAAGAAAATGGACTAGCAAATAGAATAATAGAGTCATTTATGATTTGTGCTAATGAAGTTGTAGGTAAGCATTTTGGAGAACTTGATATACCGATTATATATAGAATACATTCTAAACCACCAGAAGATAAATTGGAAATTTTAAAGAATAATTTAAGTCGTTTAAATATAAAAATGAAACCAATAGATATGATTTCTTCAAAGTATTTAAGTGAAATAATAGATCAATTTAAAGATACAAATAAATCAGATTTTATAAATTATTCTATTTTAAGATCTATGACTAAAGCTAAATATTCTCCAAATATTGATATACATTTTGGATTAGCAACATTTTTATATTGCCATTTTACTTCTCCTATAAGAAGATATGCAGATTTAACAGTTCATAGAACTTTAAAAAATTATTTACATTCAAATATTGAAATACCTAAAAATTATATAAGTTACTTAGATATAACTTCTAATCATATAAATGATACTGAAGTATTAGCTATTGATGCAGAAAGAAAGTTGGAAGATATCAAAAAAGTCGAATTTATGAAAAATAAAATAGGTCAAGTTTTTAAAGGAATTATCGTTTCAGTTACTTCATTTGGACTTTTTGTACAATTAGAAAATACTGTTGAAGGACTTGTCAAGTATGAGGACATTATGGATGATTACTATGAATT
>ERZ773013.1304-NODE-1304-length-14815-cov-49.943022_pt1 | contig 14815 bp, 9 predicted proteins | sample MGYA00511670_ERZ773013 | MGnify/ENA primary metagenome ERZ773013 (study PRJEB29015, sample SAMEA2738120) | human oral metagenome | biome: human oral; feature: human-associated habitat; material: saliva | place: China | collected 2257 ...
GGCGTTAGTAAGGGGCTTAAAGGGCATCTTTTGCAAGCCAAAAGGGCGTCTTTTCGGAGCCAAAAGAGCATATATTGAAACCGAAGATATGAAATATTTTTACAATAAAACAGAAATAAAGAAGACAGAAAGCGTGTAAATACTTTCTGTCTCCCCTATTATTTCCTCCCCTATCGACATCAAGAGCGGTAGGGATAAGCTATTATTTTTCTCGTTTAGAACCACCAGCAACCACCAAGCGGTCCCTTCCCTTGAGGGTATATCAAAAATGATACACCCTCAAGGGAAGGAACTACTACTCTTTCTGTAGATTCGATATGTACACAAACTACCTCAACTCATGCACAAAATATGGTGCACCAGCGGTTTTTACCTTGAGGATCTCGTAGGTGGCAGTGGCTGGATGATAGACGGAATAGCCCATGCCTTGATCGGTGGACATACCGAAGATGATATCATTACCCGACTTACAGAGGGTTGCAGCCCACCCAGTTGTGGCAGAGAGGTCTAACTTTGTACAGCTCTTATTGTAGAGATTAATCTCGAAAGGTTGGAAGCATTTATCGTGAACATAGTCTGGTGGATTGCTTGCAGCACCTGGAATGTTCAGGTAAGCATACACCTTTCCGTTGCCGCCATACACCTTCATGTACGCATACGACGTCTTATTACCTTTGACACCCACTAAGTTAACATCCGCAAGGGTGAAGCAGTAGGATTTATCAAAGTCTGTTTCTCCTTTCTTAATACGCAGAAATCCCTCCTTGACACCAGGCTGATAGCCGAACATCGCTACACAATAAAAGTAGATATCACCCTTCTCATCGATGAAGGGGTCGCCAGCTGGCGACTCACCAGAGGCCATAGAGGCACGGTCATCACTGACGACTTTGATTGGCTTATCGGTCTTTGTGTCAATCAAAGCCACGTAAGCCCCTGCTTCACAGACGTATGTAGACTTCATCTGACTAAGTGCCACGTAGAGTATTCCGTCTCTTATGATAGATGCGGCAGGCTCAGGATTATTGTCACCAGCGGCTTTCCCCAAGGAATACTCCGCCAAGTCAATCTCTCCAACCTTCTCCATTGTGGTAGGATTGATGATGATCACCTTTCCTAACCCATGACAAGAAACGTATGCCTTATGGTCGGAAGCAAAGGTGATGTACATTGCTGCAGCCCCACTTGGGAGTAGGATAGTATTCCCCTCCTGCACTAACTTTCCCTCTTTCTGGGCATATTTATAGATGTGTTCGGTGTCGGTTATATACACTTTCCCCTTATATACGAAGGAAAAAGCACCCTTCGGCATCACCAGCGCATTATCGGTATTGAGCGAGCCAACGTTCATGTCTTTGAAAACACTTACGTATGTATTGTCTCCGATGTTAACACTATGGACGAAGCCCATCTCCGTCTTTGCCGGTGCAGGCGGTGTGTCAGGTGAGTCTTTGTCGCAAGATAGTAGTCCGACGGTCGTTAGCAGCATGATAGCTGCGGCTAAGAAATAATGTTTCATTGTGTTTTGATTAAAGAAGTTAATAATTATAAGCTCATTGCCCCACCTGCCAGTTTGTCTCTGAACAGGTTGAAGCGTAGTTTTGCCTTTAATGTTCTTCCGGGCAGAGGCATCTTAAATTCCATGTAGTTCTCCTTGTTGAAGACGTTTTCTAACTCAAAACTCAGTGACATATTATTATGCCATAAAGACTGTTGGAGGCCTATCGTGAAGACATCATTGGATGGGATACGCCATTTCCTACGCTCCTCTGCAAGCGAACTCATCTGCCATCCCCAGTCAAACTCGCCCACATGCGACACGTCGATATAGACTCTCGACAGCTCTCGGCGCCCTATCAAGCCCTCTGCATGGTACTCCATGCCATAGTTATAGTAAAAGGCAGGGATGTTAGGGACGTGCTTATTATAGGTAGGGTTGCTCGTTCCTTGTTCGTCATTAAACCATCTTTGCCTATCTCGGATATCCTGTAAGGTGAGATTAAAGTAGAGATAGACATTGCGTGTGACGTCCACCTTCACGTCAGTGTCCATTCCAATGGTCCTTGTCTTCCCTAAGTTCGTATAGATAGAACGTGTGTCAGCAGGGAAGAGTCTTATCATGTTCTTCATCATCATATAGTAGAAATTCGTCTCCCACTGCACCCTCACGAGTCCGCACAGTCCTCTTCTATCGACGATAAAACCAAGGTTCAGATTATTCCCCACCTCTGGCTGCAGGTTGACCGACGGTTTGATACTTACCCCATTACCAAAGAGTTCGCCCGTATCAGGTATCCTCACGTTATGCGAGAACGACAGCTTTGCCCGCAAATCCTTCCACAGTTCATAGCTGAAGCCCTCACTGAAGCCATAATACGACCGTTCCACACGGGTCTGCTTTGGTGCTAACTCGTCTGTTACCTGCCCTTTCGCCAGCGCGTCACTGGTTCTGTAAATCCTCGAGTTAAGGTAGTAGATGCTGAGTGTCAATGCATTTTGAAACCGATGATTAGCCGAGACAAACAGATGACTGAGCCCAATGTTGTTTGCAGTCATCCTACTTGGATAGGCACTGGGGTCAAAGCCAAGATAGCCTTTCATGCGTTCGTCCTTAGGAGTATAAGCCGAGTAGGCGTATTGGTCATTGAGATTAAGAGTGTGCCGACCCCGTGTATATTTCAAGTTAAACTTACTCCTCACCTCAAACTGCCGATCATGCGACTCGTTAAAAAGATTGTCGTCCGTCTCTCCTACGGCTTGTGTGACTGTTCCGTCCCACTGTCTCCTCGTAGTGGCGGTGTCTGTCATATTCGAGCGGATGATAGGTGTGACGATAGTGTACTTCATATCCAGTCCTTTAACGAGGAAGTCTTGTTTCTCCAACACGAGGTTTGGCATGATATTTATCCCTTTTGTATAGGCATGACGAGCGTCGAAATTAAGCGACTGTATCCCCTTCTTGTTCTGATAAAAGGCACATTCTAAGTCGAACTTATCAAAGTAAAGTTTCCTAAACCCTAACCCAACATGATAGAAATTGGCTTCGTAATAGTCGTTCCTACGTCTCACCTTTCTATATGCCGACGCAGGCAGATTGGTCTCGAACACTGGCCACGACATCATATAGTCGTTTTTCGACTTATTCTTAAAGAATGCCACGTTAAATAATATCCCCGGTCGGCTAAAGAGCTTTTGTCCACTTACGAGTGTCTTCACCGTCCCAAAGGATGCCAACTCTTGTGTGAAGCCCACTAAGTCGCACTCATCTTCTCGCGTGACGATGTTGATAGCGCCTCCTAAGCCATCTCCACCATACTCCGCAGGAACAATCCCTTTATACACCTCGATATACTTGATGACGTCTATCGGGATGTCGTTAATATCGAACGAACCGTCGGGACTGTTCAGTGGGAACCCATCGATATATACCGCCACACGCTTCCCTTCTAAGCCATGAACCGAGATGCGCGATGCACTACCCAGTCCACCTGCCTTCCGAACCTTAATTCCTGATGTCCTCGTCAGTATCTCCTCAATGCTACTCGACCGTCCTCTCAGTTTCGTACCATCCACAACTGTCACGGCCATAGGGCTTTGTCGTATCTGGTTTATCTCTGCACTCTGTGCCGAACTCCGCACGACAACCTCACGCAACGAGGTCGATGAGGGTTCAAGATAGTAGTCTCTTGTCACATCACCACCCACCGTAACGACCTCCCTCAGCCGTTTGTAGCCTACTGCCGACACCTCTATCGTGTAAGCACCCGCTGTGGGAACCGTCATCTGATAGTCGCCTGCCTTGTCAGAGAGGGTCTTCTGCTTCGTTCCCTTGACTGCTATGCATGCTCCACAGATAGGAGTCGACGTCTCTTTCTCCATGATCTTACCCCTTAGCAGCCGTTGGGCTGCCACGAGCAGAGGACACAGACACACGATTATGATAAGGATTAATCTCTTCATACCTACTTATTGTTTTATGAGTTCCTGCCACCCAGCCGTGTTGTAGCGTATATATTCGGTCAGAGCCTGCCTCACCTCCTCTTGCTGAAGGTCGGGTCTCGACACAATCTCACCGATGATTGTCAGCCATGTAGAGGCGCTGATACGAAAGAAGAGGGGCGACACACTCGTCTCCACCTGCTCCATGTAAGTCCTACTTATCGCCACCTGTTCGTCGATAAAGGTCTCACGGAAATTCTCTAAGGAGGTGCCCTGCGACTCAAAGAGCAGTAGCCTCAACTCCTCCTTATATAAGAAGATGATGCGAAGCATACTCGATAAGAATTCCTTCTGCCGTTGTCGAGAGAAGTCAAGACGCTTTTTCTCGTGCTCACCCTTGCTGTGCTCCGCCATACACTCGCCTATCACAGAGAGCAGCGGACGAAGGACAGCACAGAAGATATCGTCCTTTGTCTTAAAATAGTTGTATATATTCCCCAGCACAACACCAGACTTAGCCGAGATTGTTCGCATCGAGGTCTTCCTATATCCATACTTAATAAATTCACTGCGGGCAGCCATAACAATCCTACTCCGCACATCTTCTTTTAATGTTTTCATTATTATCTTATTAACGGACAATGTTTTATTTTGTTCATAAAAAAAAGCGTATTGCATTCAACCTGCAATACGCTTTCTTCCACTTGACGTTCTATGGCATACTAATCGTTTCTCCATTCTGTCGATTTTTGCTGCAAAGATAGGCGAAGATTTCCGTCTTGTCAATACTTACTAATAGGTATTTTAACCCAAATCTATTATTAGAGCCTAAACATATTTTGTTTTATCATTGAGCAGATTGTTTGTCTTTTAGGCACAGACGTAGCGGACTACGTCAAGTTACAAAGACAGACAAGATGCCGATAAGAAAATAAAAGCTGTTAGGAAACAATATCATATCACCGTAAACCTGTGCCCTCTGTGAGAAAATTCATCCGCACAACGTTATGAAATATTGTTACAAAATAGCAAGAAAAAAGGTGGAATAAAAGGCTAAAAACAAGTATTTTAAACATCGTTATAACTCTCTCGTGTTCAGGTAGTTGCAAAAGCGGTTTTCAAAAGGGCGTTAATAAGGGTTCAAAAGGGCGTTAGTAAGGGGCTTAAAGGGCATCTTTTGCAAGCCAAAAGGGCGTCTTTTCAAAGGCAAAAGATGATGTTTTTAAATCGAGGATATGAAAGGTTTTTACAATAATACAGAAATAAAGAAGACAGAAAGCGCATAAATACTTTCTGTCTCCCATATTATTTCCTCCTCTCTCGATATTAAGAGAGGAAGGAATAAGTCTTAAATTCTTGCGATTAGAACCAGAAACCAGCATCGCTGTGCTTGCTATCTCCGTGGAAATTCCACCAGAAATCGAGGACAGCTGTCTTGATATCGGTTATTCCAAAGGCATCCATCAGCGAACGAATTGACACCAAGTTGCTCTCGGAATAATCCTTTGCATTGTCGCTTAACTTATCGTAATCAGTATCGTAAACCTTTTCATCCAGTTCGCGCTCATCGCTGTCCATATAGATATTCATCGGTACGACGATGGTTGGCAACCATGCTTCCTCCTTCAACTGGCGTTCGGTTGGTGCGTAGAAAGGACTTGCTTCGCCATTGGTCAACTTAGAGTTACGAGCGCGCATCAGGCGAATTTCGAGGTTAAACTGCTTATGCGTACGCAAGAACTTAAAGTAGCCTTTGTGTCCGATAGGGTTCGACTGACCAGTGAATTTAGCACCATCAAACTTGTTAGTCTTATTCCATGGGTCCGTATCACAGTAGACATAATCGAAGAATTTAGTAGAGTTAACATCGGTTGCCTCCTTCTTTCCACCATAAGAAGGGCGAATATTATCTACCATAAAGAAGTGCTGATAGTGGCTATCTTCACCATTATTGAAAATTTGAGAGGTGATTTCGTTACCTGCCTTGTCGTAGTAGTGAATAACAAAAGCTGACACATAATGGTCCTGACTGCTACCCATAAGATTCACACTCTTACCATTCTGTGGGTCAGCCACCCATTTTCCATTCTCCAAAGTATAGGTAAGTTTATAGTTACGACCGATATACTTCAATTCTTTTGGTGTTGGGTTCTGATGAAAAGCATGTGGACCATGGAGGTGACCATTATAGATTTCGATCACCGCCTTTGCAGGATTGATAAGCGAAGGGTCGAGTTCACTCTGCTCAGTAGACTGTCCATCAATCACGATAGGCAGTTTAACGTTGATATCCCAAAGTCCAGTGCTAAGCAACTTTCCAGCTGGATTGTAGAAAGGAGAGGCCTTTCCGTCGTCACCAAACTTACTTCCTGCAGCGTGAAGCAGGTCGACAGAGAGTGTAAACTCACGTCCCGGCTTCACGAACTTGATAAGACCTTGGAAGCCCATAGGGTTCGTATCGCCAATGAAAGTGCCGTTCAACTCGTCGATATAGCGGTAGTCGTAAGGCAGTTCTGCTTTGTTTGTGACACGCACAGAGCTCATCTGTCCTTCATACATCACCTGCTTGAACATTGAGAAGAAGTGCTGATGAATCTTGTCCTGACCGAGGTTATAGAACTGACTGTTCATCATTTCACCCTTTGCATTATAATACTCCATCTTCAAAAGGTAAACGACAGAAGGATTGTCCACGCTATTCTTTACGCTGAACGACTTTGTTGCACTCGTCACATGCCAGCCCTGACCAGCCGTTGTCTCCCACTCTATCACTTGAGCAGGTACTGAAGCGGCTTTGAAGTTAGCCATCTTTGGCGTATTGTCGAAGGCAGAAGCATTGTTGAGTGTTCCTTCCTGCAGTGTAAAGACAGCACGAACAGGGTCTTCATGTAGTTTGTTTTCCTTTTCATTCTCAGGCTGTTCTGGGTTACAACCCACGAACAGCATGGTCACTACTGCACTGAAAGCAAGCGCAAGACCATTTATAAATCTTTTTGTTTTCATCGTTTTTATCTTTTTAATTAGAAGTTCCATGTAATCATACAGCGCACGTCACGCCCCATATCATGGGCATAGTAACGGCTGCGGTTAGTGTATTCCTTATACTCACGATTAAGGATATTGTCGCCCATCAGTCCTACTCGAAGCGACTGTCCCTCACGCATTGGCACCGAGAAGCTGATTTCAAAGCCCATAAGATGATAGGCTTCAGGACTGTTGGCGATGAGGTCTGTGGCAGGATTGAAGCGTGTTTGCTTAGCCACAAAGCGATGAGTGAGTCCTAACTTAGGTGAGAATACCTTGAAGAAAGGCAGCGACCACGTCAGCGAATGGGTCAGACGGAAGCTCGGAATATAAGGTAGATAGGCGTGAGAAGGCATCTCACGTGCCCAAATCATTGCCGTAACAAGATGATAATCGAGCGATGATAGTGGGCGAACGTGGGCATCTAAGTCAACTCCTTGGAAGAAAGCACGTGTCTGTCTGTACTGGAATACAGGATAAGCACCCGATACAACCGTGATATTTCGCCCTGTTGGTTGGTCGAAGATGTAGTTATTAATCCACTGAAGGTAGCCATCGAGCTGAACATCAAAGTACTTACTTGTATACTTCAAAGAGCTAATCCACTTGTAACTCTGCTCTGAAAGGAGGGTTGAATCGCCTTTCACAAAGATACCAGAACTAAGTTCATTGCCATTACTATACAGCTCATAGACATGTGGGGCACGCCAAGCCACACCGAAATGGGAGGTCAGTTTCAGTTGTTTATTGATGTGATAATGACCACCAAGACTATAAGTAAAGTTCGCAAAGTCACGCTTTCCGCCATATCTTCGTCCTGTCCAATCATAGCCGTCAGCCTTCGTTTGCTGTCCATCGAAGCGCACTCCAGCCTCCATTCCCCATCGATCGGCAGTATATTTCTGCAGCGCATAGAGTCCGAAAGCTACCTCCGTGTAATTCGGAATGATAGGAACAACACCCGTTCCACGCTCGTTCGTGTTATCAGTTATCAGCAGTTGCGCTCCCGCTTCACTCTTCCAATGCTGATAACCCTTGTTCCATACAAGTGAATTCTGCAACGAATTCAAGTGTAAACTGACGGTAGGAATGTCCGAATGGTTCAGACGTCGGATGCGGTTTTCGCGTCGATTGTCCTGCTGGAAGGTTGATTGAAAAGCAAAATGTCCTATCTTTTCGTGATCAAAAAACGCCTTGAAATAGACATTATGATGAGTTATCTGCTGAAAAGGATAGTCTATATGCCGACTGAAAGGTGTGAAGTCGACAGGCTGCCCGAGGCGGATACGCTCTTGTAACAGCTGTTCGTTACCCATCTGTGCACTCTGCATAACACCTAATTTCTGTGCAAACAGACTATAACCTGTCTCTAATCGCCACGCTCCACGCCTATAACCTAAGGCGAGGGATAGGTCGTTTTCACGCATTCCGGTATTGTTTAGCAGGTAATGAGCCGTACTTCTGTCGCCTCCATTCTCGGTATTCAGATGTAAACGCCACGCCCAGTCGCCATGCCACTTAAAGCTATTTTCAACATAACCTGAGGCTCCGAAGCGTCTGCCATTGGTGCCATAAAGTCCCGCTACCATACCGTGAAGACCACTGACGTCATAAGGTAAGGGGGAAGGTTGCATAAGCACAATACCGCCAAGTGCCTCTGAACCATATCTTACAGCATCTGCTCCTTTCACCACTTCAATGTTACTATAACTGTTTTTATCGACCTCTGGGGCATGATCTGCACCCCATTGCTGACCCGTCAGACGTGCACCATTGCTCACTAAAAGTATGCGATTGCCATACATTCCGTGTATCACAGGCTTTGAAACAATCGTTCCTGTCTGGATAGAACTTATACCACTGACTCCCTCAAGCAATGAACCCAAGGAGCGTCCCATAGCATTTGTAATGGCGGTTTGATTGATTTGACTGCCTATTTGGTTTACACTCATCATCTGGCGACGAGTAGAAACCACAACTTCACTTAGGCAAATGGAATCATGAGTAGGCTTAGTGGTATTCTCATTCTGTGCAGCTAACGGCATAGACCAACACAGCAATGCGAATAAAACACCTGCCCACTGATGCCTGTCTAATTTTAAATTAAGCATCATAGACTAATTTTAAAATGTCAATAGATGGCTCTTTCGCCCCCTTTAGTGGGCAAAGAACCTACAAAAAGTTTGTCTTACGGACATGTATGCACACCTTAGTGCGCACCTATCCCATATAAATAAGGTGATGATTAGCCCACTGTCGGAGGCGAATGGCTATTGATTGAGACAACAACCTGATAGACAGTTTGTTCTGTAAATATACGTTTTGGGACCCAACTTATCGCTACAACAGGCTGGAAAACTGTTGCTTTAGCTTCGACAGACTCGTGCATTGTGAAGTCACAAGTGTTACAAACCTGCTTCAACGAAGCATTATGGCTTACAGAAGCCTTGTCTGAACCGTGATAAGAAGTGTTATGATAGTGGAAATCTTTGAGCAAAAGCATAGAAGTGAACACAAAAAGAAGTGTCCACGCACAGATAAGTTTTATCGTTGTCTTTTGCTTCATCTATTTCCAATTATGCGGCATGTAAGTGAGTTGTTACTCATGCCTTAAATGAATTTTGGGGGTAAAATTACGAAAAAAACAGCAGGTTTTTCTCCACAACCTATTTATTTTTTGCGATTTTAAACATAGTTAACACAAAAACTACTTAGTAGTTATTCTGCAGTCACTTTATAAACAAGAGGGGGGCGTCTGTTAAATTCATAGAGTAGAGATAGGGTAAAGATTTATACGCTTGTAGGGTATTAATATCTCAAATGACTTGGTCTTACAAAGGAGGATAAACTACAAGATAAAATGCAAATAGATACTAAACCTATCCGTCTTCTGCAAACAACTGATTTCCACATATTGATATTTGTAAACTATTTTCATACAACTCAAAACCAATACATGGTCTTTAGGCTTTCAATTAACGCCTAATTGACTTGCAAGAGGTGCCCTTTTGAAGTCTTGTTAACGCTCTTTTGAAGTCCAATTAGGCACCTTTTCTGATGCTGCTTTATAACTAACTGATTTCCTGTTGGTTATAAACACGCTTTTTATATGTGTTTTTATCCTTATTTATAGGGGTTTTACTTGAATTTATGTAATGATTTTTCAAAGCGTTATCCACCACTTCGAAGGAGCATGAGAAAAGGCTCTTCTATATCGGAGGATGAGAAAAGAAAAGATAGTGAGAACCACAAAAAACAGAACAAATACTTGCTTATTAATGTAGAAAAACGTAAATTTGTCCCATAACTAACTTTAACAATATGCAAAAACCACAATGGAATAGAATAAAAGACTTTGTTCAACGCAAAGAACTATCGCTTGCAATGGGCTTACACCTTGGTGCAATATTCCTCTGTGGGCTGATTTATATCCTGCTACCCGAAGACGTACACCTGCGCTGGGGACTGACTTACATACCAATTTGGACTGCTCTTCTGTCACCGATTGCACTGATGATTGCTGCACGGAAAAGCAAAAGGAAGTTGGTGATACGCCTTTACAGCGGACTGATGGGAATTTGTCTGTGGCTCTTAGCCATCTTCCTTCAAATCATAGGGGGCGATATCTTTCTCCCTGCGACCTGCTTTTGCAAAGACGGTGATTACCTCGTAAGACGAGAGTACGACTTCTTTGACAACAACTTGATAGGTGTTTATAAAGTTAACGGACTAACAGAAAAGAGAATATCATTCTATAGTTACAGCAGTCCCGACTCTATCAAGGTTTACGATTCATTGAATGTCATCGCTTTTTACTGCCCTTCCGAAATACAGGAAGACCCATGGCCCACCGACACCATTGCCCCTGTCCGTGTCATCGAACAGCTTCGCGACGACGACATAGATTCTGAAAGGAAGAAGAAGATAGAACAACTTGCCCACCGACTTAACGTCCGACTCGGCTATACACTGACTGGAAAACAAGAATAGTAATTCATAATGATGATTACCTACTATGAGAAAAGAAAAAGCTATAAACCCAAATCATAAAGTTCAAAGAACAATAAGGATTCGTGCCATTAGTGCCATTCGTAGTTGTTCGAAGTTCAAATCATAAAGTTCAAAGTTCTATGCTCACAGTTCAAAGAATTAAAAAGTTCAACCTTAAACAACCAGTTTGCCTTGTTGCAACACTCCTCTCTATAACCCTTCTTGGCAGTAGCTTCAGAAGTGGTAAGACTGATGTGCACGAGATGCCAGACAGCATTCAGATGGCTATCGACTCTATAAACAAGCATGGTATATTTGCCTCTACCTACGTACTCGGTCCAGAGCATCATCGATCAAAACAATATAATTATGCTGATTGGCTGCGCCGTCACGCCACACCCGACCAGTTAGCCGAGATAGCTAAGACAAATCCTAATCCTGCCACACGTCTTTGGGCGTTAAGAATCTTGTTAGAAAAACCTAACAAGCAAGTCTATGATGTCCTGAAAGCAACTATCAACGACACCACAGAGACTGAGCAGATGAGTTATTGTTTCTATAGCAAGGAACCTTATAACCTCAGATCTTTCTCCCTCTACTATTTTGATCAAGTGAATAGTCAGACAGAAGAAATGCAAGAGGCGATTGACAGTTTAGCTTTCTTCGACTATATGAAGCGTTATGGATATTCCTATGGAATACTCGAACACTTCAAACCTAAACAGAAATACTATGCAGCTATAGTCGAAGCTGCCAACAACGGACAGGTAGAAGTCCTGCCATTGCTCATCAAATATAAGAATCCTAACGATTTACAGCACATCCGTAAGTTGCTGCAAGCTGACTTTGAGGAGAACAAGCGACTGACATACGATACCCGTGAAATCCTCGAAGAATGGGGCAAACCAGACTTTGAAGAATACGCAAAAAGCGTTTGTCAAGCCGTTATCGGTAAACCAGATTACTTTAGCGTAAGAGAGTATTTCTCTCTTCTTTGGCAATATCCTGCGCCTTGGAGCTATCAACTTCTCGAGAATATCCTTTCTGGTAAAGACAGATATAGTAACATTCACGAAATAAAGGAACACTTTATAAAGTATGCTAAGGAAGGTCCTATCCCTCCTATCTTCCAACCGCTGTACGACAGATATCTAAAGGAAAGACGTACTGTCAGAAGTGGAAGACCACAAACGGAAGAGTCGCTTAAAACACTTAGAATGGCTCTTGACGCCTTAAACAAGGAGACTTTCTTTTCTGAGGAAGAGAAAGTGGGCTCCTCTAATCGTTATCGTTTAATGCAATTTGACTATGCTGACTCATTGCGCTACAATGCTACAAGCGACCAGTTGGCTGAGATTGCCCAAACAAGTCCTTCACTTATCACACGTCTTTGGGCATTCAAAATCCTATTGGAGAAGCCCAATGGGCAAATATTCAACATTCTTAAACAGGCTATAAACGACACAACAAGAGTAAACCATATATCAAGCTCTGAAGAAGAATTCAAAGTTCCCTTCCACCGTTCTATTCTCAGCGTCTACTATCGTAACGTAGACGAGGATCTACCAGCACAACAGCAAGCAGCCATTGACAGCTTAGTGTTCTTTGATTATATGAAAAAATATGGATATAAAAAAGGGTTCCTTCATGACCTCCAACCACTCAAATCCTATTACCCAACCATCATCAAAGAGGCTGACAAAGGCAATGACGAGGTTTTGATGTTCCTTGCTCGATACAAGAACAAGAACGATATCGCGCGAATCAATAAGTTTCTGAAGCGCGATTTGAAGAAGAATGGGGAAATGACCAACGAATCTTATTGGCTTCTTAAGGCGTGGGATAAGCCAGACTTTGAATGGTATGTAAAGACCATCTGCCAAGCTGCAGCCAAAAAGAAGACACATTACGGTCAAACTCGTTACATCAGCCTCCTTTGGAGCTACCCTGCACCGTGGAGCTATGACATTCTTAAAGATATGATTTCCCAAGAAGAAAAATACAAGAACTTCTCAGATATAAAGGCTTTTCTTCAACAACAAGCGAAACAGGGAACGTTTCCTCAAGTCTTCCGACCGCTGATTGAGAAATAAGTGAAGTCTTATTCTCACAAAAAACATTACTCTTCTTTTAAGCTATCACACGTATGCTTGTAAACCTAATATAACAGCTTATTATCAATACTATCGAAAGGAGATATAGCAACTTACTTAATTTCACCATACTAAATAGTATCTTCATTTTGCTTTCATTACAATATTACAATTTCAGCTTATCCCCCACTCTACCACAGAATCCCTCCTCGCATCGTTTAACATACAGCATCCGAGCAAACTCCCCACCAAACATGTTCCCTCTGATGCGCACTTTATCAACAACCAACACTCAACATCCATCATCCAACCCCGCAACCAAACAAGTTCCCTCAGATGCGCACTTCATTAACACCTAACACTCAACACCCATCGCCCAACAAACATGTTCCCTCAGATGCGCACTCATCAACACCCAACACTCAACACCCAACACCCATCAAAGGCACCACATACTTTGCGAGACAATAACCTCCACCTATCAGCCAACACCACAGGATAGCGGCCAAGAGGAAAGGCTTAAAGCCAGCTTTCTTAAACTTATCAATACTCGTCTCAGCCCCTAATGCCGACATGGCCATGGTAAGAAGGAAGGTGTCAAACGTATTAATGAAATCAACACACGCCTTCGGAAGTAAATTCAAGGAATTGAAACCGATGACTACAAGGAAGAGGATAGCAAACCAAGGGATGTTGATCTTACTACCAACGTTATCCTCTTCCCCTCGTTCGGCAACGTTCTTTGCAACAAAGAAGGCAATGACTAATAATACAGGTACCAACATCATCACACGAATCATCTTAACGATAATCGCTGAGTTGCTCACTGCAGCACCCATCGCATTGCCTGCTCCAACGACATGAGCCACCTCATGAATCGTCGAACCAGCAAAGATTCCCATTTGAGCAGGCGGCAAATCGAATATACCCGCACGATAGAGAATAGGATAAAGAAACATCGACAGTGTACCAAAGATTACTACCGTCGCTACAGCCACAGCTGTTTTATAAGGCTTCGGACGGATAGCTCCATCCACACCCAACACTGCTGCTGCCCCACAGATACCACTTCCACAAGCTGCCAAAAGCGCAATGCTACGGTCCATCTTCAATAGTCTTCCTACCAAAACACCTAAGAGAATCGTTCCACATACGATAATCGCATCTACAACAATGGCTGGTAACCCTACGGCAACCACGTCTTGAAAAGTCAAACGAAAACCATAAAGGATAATACCAAAGCGCAACACACGCTTCCCACAGAAGGCTATACCTGGCACCCACGTGTTTGGGAGATTGTTACGAAGGCTGTTGGCATAAAGCATACCTAAGATGATACCAACAACCATCGGGCTCAAAGAGAGTGCTTTCACCCATCCCATATCACCGATATAGAAGGCGGCACACGCAAACAAAGTAATCAGCAGTACACCATGAAGCATACTACTACGCTGTTCTGTTAACTTCATAGACTTATACTATATTATAGATAAAGTTAAAAATATCCATGCTACAAGACTACAAAAGTAATAAAAACGAGCCAAATAATTAGTCTGAACCTCCTTTTTATCATACGCAAGAGACTTTATTTGGGCTCTTCTGACTTTACATGCGATGTTGTAAAGACGTTAGAAGAGCAAGATGATTCAAAATAAATGAGGTAAAGTGCATATTTCACCCACGCTTACGATGAGTTCTTTTACGGTTCTTCCGTTAAATGTGTGGACGCTTTTCGTAGTGCTTTAACGTAAGAGCCAAAGTTACTCATT
>ERZ773013.1313-NODE-1313-length-14768-cov-4.276082_pt1 | contig 14768 bp, 15 predicted proteins | sample MGYA00511670_ERZ773013 | MGnify/ENA primary metagenome ERZ773013 (study PRJEB29015, sample SAMEA2738120) | human oral metagenome | biome: human oral; feature: human-associated habitat; material: saliva | place: China | collected 2257 ...
ATAGATTCAAAGCCACACTGGATTACTTCCGAATTCCGTACGGTGATAAGTAGGTTTAACTGATCTTTTCTCGCTTTGACGTTATATTGCTGTTGTAAATCAATAGACGTCAGCTTGTTGAGTGTATCCTCAAGCAAAACATAAAGTCATCCGCAGGGCAGGTGGCTTTAACTATTGGTTCATCTGTGCTTATTTCCCAATACTTTACATGTATCTCGCTATTACTTAGAAATCTGCCAGCCTTCAATACGCGAACGAGCTTCAACAAAGTCATGGTAGGGACCATTGTGCGAGATAAGTTCCTCATGGGTTCCATGCTCTGCAACGCGTCCATCCCTAAGGAAGAAAATTTGGTCAGCTTCCTCAATTGTTGAGAGACGATGCGCAATTTCAAGCACAGTTTTTCCCTTACAGAGTTGGGCAAGGGCAGCTTGAATCTCTGCTTCGTTTTCTGGGTCAACACTCGCCGTTGCCTCATCAAGAACAACAACAGGCGCATCTTTCAAAATTGCACGAGCAATTGAGATTCGCTGTCTCTCGCCTCCTGAAAGTCGTGCTCCACCTTCTCCAACTTTTGTCTTATAACCTTCAGGTAGGGCTTTTATGAACTCATCGCAGCATGCGGCCTTTGCTGCTTCTACAATCTCTTCAAACTGTGCATCTGGCCTGCTTGGGGCAATATTACGCTCAATCGTGTCATCCATAAGATAGACGTCTTGGAAAACCATGGAAAAGTCCTCAAGAATACTGTCGCAAGAAAGCTCGCGTACATCGCGGCCTCCTATGCGTACGGAGCCGCCTGTTGCATCGTAGAAACGTGCAAACAGCTTGGCAACAGTCGTCTTACCTGAACCACTTCCTCCAACAAGAGCTGCAGTTGTTCCCTCGGGAATAGTCAGAGAGATTCCGTTGAGCACAAGAGGTCCATCTCCGTAAGCGAATGAGACGTCATGCATCTCAAGGTTGTGATGCTCAAGTTTCACAGCTTTGCAATTGTCATCGATTGCGGGTGCGGATTCGATAGCGTCAAGACGGTCGATAACTTCTCCGATGTGCCCAATTACGTAGGCAGCATCGCCACAAGCTTCGATTGATTGGAACAGCATAAAGGAGAACATCACCAGCGTGCAGAAGTTAAGAAGAGATATCGTGCCGTTCAGGAAAGAGATACATACGATAACAATGACGCCAACCGAAGCACCGCGTGTCACAAATATTAGCAAGGCGTTGAGGGGTTGGAAAGCAAGCTCGGTTTTGAGATTTACATTTCTAGAACGTGCGTATGCGGAGCGTACTGCTGAAACAGCAGCATCTACCTGCCGGTAACTCTTAACAACGGGCATACCGTGGATGTATTCCAACGTTGCTTGAGCCATATCCTCGCGTGCGTCATTTTGCGCGGGCGACAAACGCGCGGAATTTTTGAACATCAGCTCCAGTACTACCGTTGCTACCGCAATCGCAGCCAATGCAAGGAAGCAGGCCCGCAGATCCATGAAGGCGAGAAACGCCACCATTGCAGCTGCGGTTATGTATCCGTTGCCAAGCATGTCGACCATGCGCATACCGTGGATTTCCACAAATGACAGCTCGGTTGTGAGTGCCGAGAGAATTTCTCCTGATGGGTGATTGTCAAAGTAACCAAGAGGGACGCGTTTCAGCGCTTCTCCGATACGTACACGCACCTCGTTGGAACGTTCTGCAGCTATGGTTTCCTCGGCTTGTGATCTCAACCACATAAGTGCTGCGCGTAGCGCAACCGAAGCAATAATGGCCAGTCCAGCCGTAAGTGCAATTTTAAGACCGGGTTTCTCGTCATTTGATAGACCGAGAAATCCGCACATGGCCCAAGCGGCAATAGAGATGGGTGCTGCAGAAACAAGTGAGATAAGAAAAGAGTATGCAAAGCCACAGAGAATTCGCGTTTTCTTGTTGCCCGTCCAACGCACCACTTTCATAAGCGCACTAAACATTACGCTACCCCTTTCTCACTTCATGAGTTCCATTGGAGATATGTGCTTCCCACATGCGGTGATAGAGGTCACTTGAGCCGAGGAGGTCCGTATGTGTTCCCTCAGCGACGATATTTCCGGAATTCATGACTACTATCTTGTCAAAATTACGCACCGTTGAGATTCTGTGCGCGATTACAATTAGCGTCTTTCCACGCGCAAGTTCTGAGAGCGCCTGTTGGATGAGCTCTTCGTTTTCGGGATCTATGAAGGCAGTTGCTTCATCGAGTACAAGAATTGGTGCATCTTTCAGATAGGCGCGCGCGATAGAGATACGCTGGCGTTCTCCACCCGAAAGAGCTCCTCCGGCTTCTCCGGAGAGGGTCTCAAACCCATTTGCAAGCTTATCCGCTAACTCTTCACAGTGTGCAGCAGCAAGCGCGCGCTCTACCTCGGCGTCCGTTGCGTCTGGTCGTCCGAGCCTTACGTTTTCAAAGATTGTTCGATCAAAGAGGAAATTGTCTTGAGTTACAAAGCTTACAAGACCAGCTAGCTGATTAAGTGGTATATCGCGCACGTTAGTTTTTCCAATACAAATTGCTCCTGATCCCGCGTCCCAGAATCGAGCAATGAGCTTGGCCATTGTTGACTTTCCAGAACCACTTGGTCCCACCAGAGCACACGAGGTACCCTCAGGCACTTCAAGAGAGATTCTGTGGAGTACTTCTTCGTTGGAATACGAGAACCAGACGTTCTTGAATGAGACATTGTGGGACGTGATGATTGCGGGAGAGGAGACTTCGGGTAAGGGTTTCATCTCTAACAGCTTACTAACGCTGTTCATTACCTTTTCGATCTCCTTGAACATATTGGTGTACTGCGTAATTTTAGTGAGAGGACCAATGACGCCGATTGACAACATACATGCAAGAGCCATCTGAGCTACGTCGATACTACCCGAAGCTACAAGAATGCATCCAACTGGTACAACACCCAGAAGAAGCGTTGGCAGTATTGCAAACATGGCGTTCATGGGGACACGAGCAGACCTATACCAGGCAAGTGTTAGTTTCTCAAATTCAGAGATGTCGTTACGAAAGCGTGCATACGAGGAGTCGGCTTGGTTGAAAGTCTTGATGACTTCGATTCCATCGATGTATTCGACGAGTGTTGAGTTAACGCGCTCACTTGCTGTCCAGTACGCTGCATAGTCTCGTTCAAAGTTTTTAAAAAGTAGCGAAAGAGGCACAATTGACAAGGCTGGCGCGATGAGCATAGACAGAGCGAGCCGGATATCAATTGAGAACACGATTGCAAAACACAAGATTAGAAGAAGCACATTGCTGGTAAATTCTGGGATAACGTGGGCAATGGGCAGCTCCATTTGCTCAATATCGTCAATGATTATTTTCTTAAGTGCTCCAGAGGGCGCTGATTGAACATCACCGAGGGAGCATGCAGCAAGATGTTTGCAAGCGGCGTTTCGCAAGTTTTCAAGCGTATGGTAGGCAACGCTGTGTGATGTCGATGTTGAGGCTAGATAGCCTATTGTCTGAACTGCCACTCCGAGAAGGGCAATGAGTGCCCAGCGTCCAACTTCACTGATGGCAAGGGTGCCTGATAATGAGAGCGCAATCAACTTGTAGGCGGCAAAAAAGGGAACAATGCCTCCAACAACACCTGCCACAGCAAATAACAGCGAGGCTCCAAGTTTTAGACGCTGTCCGCGTGTAAATAAAGCAAGCTGCCCTATCCAACTGCTCTTTTTCTTTTTGCTAGGGTCCATGGGTCCTCCCAAACGACGAGTATGAGCAAATTGTATTCATAGCTCGTTGAATGAGAAAAGCCCGATTGTCGCGGCAAGCTCCAAGTGTATCTATGCGGGTGGATTATCTTTCTTGCCCAGCGCTTTCACGGTAATCGCCAGGTGCCATGCCAACGACACTACGGAATGTGGAAGCAAATTTTGAGGCATTGGTATATCCGACTTCAAATGCCACCTCACCAATTGGCTTGGAGGTTGTTCGAAGGAGCGTCGCAGCTTGTGCCATGCGATAGCGTGTGAGGTATACGTGCACACTGGTGCCATAAACCTCCTTGAACCACCGCTGCATGCTGGCATAGGGAAATTCGAACTCTTGTGAGAGCTCTTTGAGTGTCTTATGGGAAGAAAGATCAGAGGTTATAGCTCGCTCTATTTCCTTTACCCTATCAACCTGTGCGCGTGTGATACCGTACTGTCCAATGCGTCCGCCTTCAGGAATATTACTGCCGAGAAACAAGAGAAGCTCCATAATCTTGAGTTTTAGGTAAGCATCTCTAAAGCGGTCATGAGCGTTATATATCTCGCAGAAAATATGCTCAACTGACGGTCCGCTACGGAGCACACTTGGTTCATCGCTTGAACAGAACCTCTCGTAGAGCTGCTTAACACTTACAGGAAAGCCCTCGGGAAACATTGATTGCAGCGATTTATCTGCTATGTCAGGATCAAGACAGACGGTGACACCACGGTAGTGTCCAAACGGAAATCGAAAGAGACTTTCATGTCTTGCGTGATCGTCAATGCCAAGATCACCTACATCAAGGTACAAGCATGAGTCAGTCCCGGACTCCCACTCTATTCTTCCTTCTCGACAATAGTTCAGGCAGAGCATGCGTGATCCTGGGGTAAGTTTAAAGCCCGACTCAAGGTTCCATACGCTTGTGAAGTCATTGAACATGAGGGTAATTCCAGGCATGACGTCGTGCATTGTCATGATGCCCTGTCCGTCAGTACCTTCCGCCCTCCATACAGAATGATCTGTATCGTGCGTCACGCGACGGACGTTGCCACCCATGTCAGCATAGTTAGCAATGTCCATCGTGTCTCCAATCCCCTTCGTTTCTCTAAAGGGTGTTCTCAAAAAATGACAGTACCTTTGACCAGCCCGCATCGTCGAGCGCGCCTTGGTCTACAAATAATCCGTCTTCCATGCGGGCAAAGTCGGTGCAACATGCTCTGATGAACTCAGGATCGTGTGTTACAACCACGACAGCTCGTCCTTCCGCCGCTGCTGCGGTAACGCTTGCAGCAACCTGTTCCATATGGGCAAGGTCAAGTCCACTGGTAGGTTCGTCAAGTACGAGTAGATCACGACCTGATGCAAGTGCCGTAGCGAGGGCAACGCGTTGCATTTGGCCTCCTGAAAGCGACAACGGATGGCGTTGTGCCAGTTCAGTTAAGTCCAACGATGCAAGTATAGTACGGGTAAGGTGCTTGTCAGCACGTCTCGTGGAGTTGAGTACCTCATCAAATACGCTCTCTCGGAAGAGCTGATGGCTCACGTCCTGCATAACCAAGGAGCCGTTCCTTGGTTTGCTTGAGAATGGGCTAGGGCCTTCTCCAACATCTTTGGTCCCTTTGCAACCGCTAACAAGACCGCAGATACAGCGTGCGAAGGTAGACTTTCCAGCACCATTGCTTCCGATGATGGCAGTGATACCTCTTCGCCTGAAGGCGATGCGAGAAACGTTGATGCCACGGCTCGACTGCGGGTAGTGATAGTTCATATCCCGTATTTCTACAAACTCGTTCTTCTCGCATCGTGCGCAGCACTGTTCAGCTGCAATGGCTGCAAAGGTTGGTGCACGCAGACCAAGCGCTCGCGCCTCGGCAGCAGTGGATGCATAGAATTGCTTGGAGTCAATCTCGCGTTCCACGCTGCCTGAGCGCATCACAATAATGCGATTGGCGATACCCTCCAACCAATGGAGTCGATGTTCGGAGATGAGCACAGTGCGGCCCTCAGCTTTCCATTTTGCAACAATCTTTCGGAGAAGTCCTATGGAAGCGAAGTCAAGGTTGGAGGATGGTTCGTCAAGGACGAGAACATCTGGGTCAAGCATAGTGGCCGAGCCACAGGCAACGCGTTGTTTTTCTCCACCAGAAAGTGAGAGGCAGCTGCGGTTGATAAGATCTGTGAGCTCAAGCGCGTCGGCGACGTCCTTTAAGCGTGTGCGTATCTTGTCAGGTGTTATTCCTTGGTTCTCACATGCAAATGCAAGTTCACCGGTTGTATCTAAACAGAAGAATTGAGTCTTAGGGTTCTGGAAGACTGATCCGACCTTTGGCGCTAGTTCCCAAAGCTCGTGGTTGGAAGGTGTAAGACCACAGACCTCAATCTTCCCCGAGAGTTTCCCTTCATAATAATGGGGGATGAGGCCATTGACGAGCCTTGTTAGGGTTGTCTTTCCAGATCCTGAGGCACCCGTCAGGCAGACTACTTCACCAGGGGCTACGTTAAGGTTGACCTCGGAGAGGCTGTTTTTCTCGCTTGCCTGATAGCAGTAGCATGCATTTTTTATCTCGATCATTTCAATCCTAGTAGTAGAGCAATGGCGTAATCACCGCGCAGATAGTGGCTATGGCGAGAAAGGCGATTACTATCCAGTCTCGTACACGCATGCGCGCTTCGTTTATGTTTGTGCGAGCCGTTGGTCCACCGAGCCCTCGCACAAGCGCCGAAGCAGAGAGGTCTTCACCGCCTCGCACTGCCGAGACAAGTAAAGGTACCAGGCAACTTTCGATGGCGGAGATAGGGTTTCTGAACGTCTTGCTGCTGCGCATGCGTATAGCAGCAGCTATCTGTCGGTAGTCGTCGGCTATCGCTGGGAAGTATCGAAGCATTACGACAAAGGGAATTTCTAGGGCCTGAGGCATGTGCATACGGTCGCATGCTGCCATGAACTCACTCACTGACGTGGTTGTGACTAGCCAGGTTCCCATGGCAATACCAGGGGCAAACTGTCTTACGATTCCCGAGATGCCTAGTGTGGCAAAGAGAGCAACTCCAGTGAGGCATGATTCCGCGATTGCTGCTACAGCGCTTGCAGCCCCGTATAACGTGAGGTATGTGATTGCTGAGCGGAAACGGTGAGAGAGGGCTAGCATGATGAAAGGTGTTGCAATAAGCAGCGGCTTAACCACAAGGAGAGGACCCACATTATAAGACCCAAGCATAATTGTTGAGACGACGAGTGTGGCAAGCACTTTAGTGCGGGGATCAAGCACGAGCCCTCTGTTATTGGCAGTTGAGAGGAACAGCCCCTTTTTCATTATGCGATGCCGGCTCGCTCAAAGTGCTTGTGGAGGAGTTTCTTGCCGATGACGGCTCCGATATACCCCGCGATAAATGCAGCAAGAGCAAGAGGTAGAAGGCTCCAGTCAGGAATGTAGCTGGAGAGGGCGTTGGCATATTCCTGTCCGTAGCCAGAGGCGATACCTGCGAAGTAGCTTGCGCGATTCATGACGATGGGAATATAGTTGCCTATCAACCATACGCTCAGGACTCCGTGTGAAATTATGGCGCGCCCTGCGCTGTTATAGTTACCGCTTCTGAGGACAAGGTCGGCGAGAAGACCACATACTGGCCCTGTAATAAAGGCATATACGCCCATGCCACCGAGACCCATAAGGAGGCCGAGGATGGTTCCCATGATAAAAACCATTCCGAAATGCCTTACTTTTGTGATATAGAGCATGTACGGAATGCCTCCGATAAGCGGACAGATGACGGAGAGCAATGGAATGAATATAGGAACGTAGCCCAGCATTGCCACAGCCATGATGATTATGAAGTAGAGAGCAGTGAAGATACCGATGTTTATAAGGTCTTTTGGTTGCAGCCCTTTTTTCTTGACTGAGGGTGTTTCAGACATAATGCGTCTCCTTTCGGTTAGCTCTATCTAACTTATAAAGAATAGACACATAAAAACTCAGTCAATAGCCCATTTGTATCAGTATGTCCCGTTTGTATCGCATAGCTGCTATTCGCTTTCTGATAAGTATTTGCCAACTGCCGTGGTAAATATTAGCCAACTGCCGTGGCAAATACTTGCCAACTGCCGCGGTGAATATTCAAATAGCATTTTTACATCATTTTGTATACTCCGGTCTTCATTTTTAATACCATACAAGTTCGCCTATATAACTCGCTAAAATAGAGTGGGTTGATTAAAACTAATCGTTTCTGTGACACTCTCAGAAGCACACGATTGGAGCTTATATATGTGCGGCATCGTTGGTTTTACCGGACACCAAAGCGCAAAAGATATTCTCATCGAAGGTCTGAGGCGCCTTGAATACCGTGGGTATGATTCTGCCGGTATTGCTTTGCAAAACGCAACCAACGAAGAACTTACGGTCGTACATCGCGTAGGAAAGGTTGCGGGATTAGCTGAAGCGGTGGAGTACCTCAATAATGCAAGCCCCTGTGGTATCGGACATACCCGCTGGGCAACGCACGGCGCTCCAAGTGAGCGCAACGCCCACCCACATACCTCTTGTGACAATCAAATTGCCGTCGTACACAACGGCATCATCGAGAACTTTGCCGAACTCCGTGAGCAACTTGAACGAACATAACTTACTACATACCCCTCGATTTTGGCGCATCCGCATACTACACACCCTCCCAAATGGTTGCGTGGGCGGGCGAGAAGTGCGGCCGGTCACCGATGCGGCACAGACCCTGACGGAGGGCACTCAGAAAAATGCTCAGCGATCGTCGGAAAACCGGGGGTCGCCCGTATGATACTTGGCGATCTTGCGTTCGGTGGTCATCACATCCCTATCGGAGCGATAGGAGATCTTGAGGTAGCTTGCGCTCTCCGCACAGCCGGCCTTCTCGCCCGCCTTGATACAGCGCTTGACAAGGTCCATGCATTCATCGAGGTCCCCCTCGACGGCGGTCTCGAAAGGTCCGACGTAATAGCTCAGCCCACTGGCATCGATCTCGGCGATGACCTCGTCGACGATACGGCAGACCTCGTCATCCGACGCTGCGTCCATGGGAAGGAATTGCAAGGCGACGGAACAGTTCATGGGTACTCCCCTTCCAGACTCGGACTTGGATGCAGACCCTGACGCACGTTTTACAGAGGGTCCTGGCATACTGCTTGGGTCTTAGCATACACCGGTACGATACGGGGCGCCCCTCTTGAAAGATCCCCAAGCCCCTATTCGGAGGCCGCCTCGAGCCGCCCTTTCTGCCCGAGGGCGGAGAAGCCCAGAAACAGGCATGTTACCATAGCCACGATGGAGAGGCCGAACATGAGCACATAACCGCCGGGAAGCTCGCTGACCCAGGCCCAGAACACGGCCGCTATCGCGGAGCACAGGGACCCCGCGATGGAGACACGGGAATAGATGGCCGTGTAGTCCCTCTCGCCGAAGACGCTGCGGACGAGCAATGGGGACTGTACGGTCGTACAGGCGTAGACGCAGCCGAACAGAAAGGCTCCCGCGAAGAGGCTCACGGGGATCCGGGGCACCAAGAGCATGAGCAGGACACCGACGACGCCGCATGAGATACCGAAGACGAGACCCGCCCTCGCGCTCCTGTCATTGATGGATCCCAGCACGACCTTGCCGAGGGCCTGTCGGACGTCCTCGACGTCGGACTCTTGGGAGGCCTCGTCCGCACCGTAGGGCTCGAGGGACTTGTCGGAGGGGCGCGAGCCTGAAAAACGGCAGAACAAAACCTCAAAAAATTTTCTAAAATCTTCTTGACAACTATTACGACTCTCGATATATTATGGATAACGATATAACGTTACTCGATATATCGAGAGTCGTAGTTCTGTTTTTTCGTCATAGCTACACAGCGAAAGGAGGGGTTATGGCAAGGGCAATCGATTCCGGTGCACTCACTGAACCGACGTTTTACATTCTTCTTTCTCTTCATCAACCTATGCACGGATATGCCATTATGCAAAACGTCCAAGAGATTACTGACGGTCGAGTTACCATCGGAGCGGGCACACTTTACGGCGCCATTAATTCGCTTATTGAAAAGGGTTGGATAGAGGCTCTGCACAACCAACCCAGCGACCGTAAAAAAGAGTACCGAATCACTCAGCAGGGCAAGCAAGCTTTTTTGCAGGAAGTTAATCGACTACAGGCACTTCTCGCTAACGCACAAAACGTCATCAGCACAGCCAATACAAAGGAGGCTTGATTATGAGCACCTCAACAACAATCAAAAAATTCTTTACCGACTTTGATGCAGAAGAAGCATGGCTCAATCAAATGAGCGCCCAGGGTAAAGAGCTGGTTAACTATCGCGGCGGAACGTACACATTTACTACAAGCGAGCCTCATACGTGGCAATATGCCATTGAGGTCTTGGGTACAACCTCAAAAGAAAGCCGCGATTACCTCAGCTTCCTTGAAGATATGGGTATTGAAACCGTATCCACCTATGCCGGCCGAGCTTACCTGCGCAAGAAGGATGACGGAACCCCCTTTGTTCTCCATAGCGATCTAAAGTCTCGCCTCACCCAAGCTCAAAAGGCCAATTTTTGGCCCCCCATTATAATTTCACAACTTTTCTTTGTACTGGTATTTTGTGTAAACGGCATTTTCACTCAACAGGTATCTCCTGTCGCCTTCGGCATTCTCACTGGAACAAGCATTGCATTCATAATCGCTGCGGCTATTGAATTCTTTGTTTTTGCAAAACCGTATCGCAAACGCATCCGTCAGCTAAAGCAGGAGCTTGCTATTAAAGAGTAGCGAGAAGAACTTGTCGTAATGTATGCAATAACTGTTCATTAACTGTCGAGCAAAACTCAGTCTCGGTTGATACAGAGTGCTATACAAACAGGGTCGCATCTTTTAGATGTGACCCTGTTTCGATGCGACCCTGTTTTGTTCTTACCTGTGAGATAGTCGTTATTCGCGCTGGCTCCTACGACGAAGGTATACTCCTCCACCGATAAGGACTACTGCTGCAGAGGCAAGTGCGATTGCAATACCTGTAGCGTTTGAGTCTCCCGTATAAGGAACAACTCCACCGGATTTCTTAGCAGGTTTTCTGCCAGACTTCTTAGGTGTATCTTCTTTTGGCTTTGGGGTATCGTGAGGAACTTCGGTATTGGTAATGGTAAAGCCTGTCGTGGCGTCGCCGGTTATCTTCGAGGTATAGCCTGAGACCTCATCCTCTTTGACACTGTAGACAATCTCGGTACCATCTGTTTTGTACTTATCCAAGCCAGAGAAGGTATCAGTCCAGCTGTTGGCATCTGAGAGTGTTACGGTCTTGCCGGTATCTGCTCCGTCAGCAAGCAGACGGACAGTGACAGGACCTGCCTTAGGTCCAACCCAAACCTTCTTGACGGGGATGTTTACCTTCTCGGTATTGGTGTTGGTAATAGTGAAGCCTGAAGCGATATCGCCGGTGATGGCGTTAGTGTAGTTGGCAACATCATCCTCTTTGACCGTGTAGACGATCTCAGTACCATCTGTCTTGTATTTACGAAGACCGTCGAAGCTACCCTTCCAATTGCCAGCCTCATTAAGGGTAAGAGTCTTCCCGGTATCAGTTCCATCAGCTAGTAAGTGGACAGTTATAGGCCCGGCCTTAGGTCCAACCCAAATCTTGGTTACAGGAACTGAAGTCTTAATAGGCTTGTTGGTAATAGTCTGGATAGCACCACCTGTAGGAGTAACCTGAAGTATGTACTCATCAGTTCCAAGCTCATAACCTTTGGGAGCTGTCTTTTCTTTAACCTTATAGTTACCCTGAGGAAGAACATTTGAAACGACACTACCATCTGCTCCGGTAGTAAGTTCAAAGGTGGAGCCGTCAGGTTTAGTTACGGTAAATACGGCATCTTTTAATGGTGTAGTGCCGTCTTCATCAACTTTGATAAGCTTGATTTTGCTTGCAAGGTCTCCTCCTGCATGTCCGCCACCACCAGTTAGATCATGATAGTTTACGTTTACTGTCTTATCGACACCATTGGCTGTAAGCCGGGCAGCATTTGTCTGTACAGTTCCTGAAGTCATAGTTGAGTAATACATAAGAAAGTACTGTTTGGTACCAATGTTACCGAGATTTATCTCAAATGACTTCTTATCAGCTGACACTGTTAGCTTACCAGTAAGATCCTGTTCGGCACCCCATTTCTTGAAGCTTCCATCCGAATTGTATTCAACTTCTACCAGCGTAAACTTCTGATTTCCTGTGGTGGAGGGGATATATTCTCCATTATTAGTTTTAAGAGTATCCGTAATTTTTACATTTTGTAAATTTCGACCTTCTTGGTTAATTCGTATGTTCCACTTTACAACTCCCGGGGTTGTGGTTTTTTCTCCCCACTTTGCAACAATCTCTTTGACTGTCGCATTTGGTTTAATATGTATATTAGTAGTAATGGTCTTTCCATTTACATCTATCGTAATTGGTTTGTCTGTATTAACCGTAACCTTCCTCTGGTTAAAATAGGTTACAAGTTCAATTGTGCCTTTATAGTTATTGTGATTATTGGCTTTATCATTAAAGACAACATGTATCTTACCGCCACCATTGACGGTATCGGATGTTACTGTTGCTTTTGCAACAACGTTTCCATTGATGTCAGTAATATCAAATGTCTTAGGTGTTGATGCAGTACTTAAATTAATCGTATTAGGTATTGTGAGATCAAAATAATCCCCCGTATGAACCATCTCGCTAGGTTCGAGCTCCCAGTTCATCTTCAACTTGAATTTTGTCCCTATACACAACTCTGTAACAGGGTTGCCGTCAGCATCTAAAATCTTAAAATCCGTAAGAGTTGCGTCAAGTTGCTTAGGAGTTGAAGGAGCTCGCAGGAGCGATGCGGAAAGGATCTGATCAGAAGTAATGAAATTATCTGTAGAGACTTCCTCAATACTAGTACTCATCTCAGACAAAGAACCAGCTCGTGTTGCATTAGCTTGCTCTTCACTACCAGCCTCTTCCTGAGCTGACTCTGAAGAAACGCTCTGATTATCCTCAGTAGAGACTTGAGAGTATTCTTCTTTTTGTTCTTTTGCTTCAGAGCCGCTTTGAGATGATTGCTCAGTAGTTACTTTAGAAGCTGAGGGCGCAGCATCATCAGCAAAAGCATTAAGAGCACCTCCCGGAATCATAAGGCTCAAGGCAAGCACCAAACTCAAGAAGCTACAAAACTTCTTTTTCATAGCGCACTTTCCTTTCCGTCTAATTACATATCAAGAATTAAAAAGCTAAACACAGTGCGATAAGCATATCCCCCCCCGCTACTTTCAGCTACCAAAACCTTTAGAGAAGCTAAACTGTCTCTTTAAATTCATAACTTAACCATATATAACTTCTTCAAAATTTACTGGGAAGTTATGGATTCATGCTTTTAGGTGTGCTTATTTATATGCTGTAGAATCTCTGCTTCTTCAAACTTTCTTGCATTTGTATAAGAAGCCTCTTTATACGTTGTTGCTGAGAAGAGAGGTATCATCTGAGAACGTCTTTATCTCCGCATTTTCTTAGGAATTTCCAAAAATGACATCAATTGAAAAAATTTTTGTATGAGGTTGTATTTATATCTCAAAATATATAAATACCACATGAATTTTTTAAAGCGTTGGCCTTCGGCTCATAAAAAACCACATCATTCTCATTTTTACAATATCCTTCTACAGCAGCACATGTTTTTCGTAACCTGTATGAATTATTTTCTAAGCTCATCAAAACGACGTATACTCTCCATAAGATCACGTAAAATCAATACCTTCCAGATATCGCTGATAAAAGCTAAGGATGACACCAAAGTAATTTGATGCCATCCTTAATAACTACTTACATTGGTACCATTATCGAAAAAATATCGTTAAGATGTCCTTCTTTTCTTAGTAAGGTAGAAGAACATCATAATACCCCCAACTATCAGGATAAAAACAAAGCGAACAAGTAAGCCGTCTAAAAAAGCAATTCCTGGCTGAACTATCGTGAGACAGAGATCAAATACAAAATAAAGAATCACCCCGCCCATACAGCCCGTCAAAAAGCTCTTCCATGTTGTTGACTTGTTCATAGTTAATACACCTCAAATCGACATTGAGAGTACTACCCCGTACTAGGGTACAACGTACAATCGATATACATATTATACCAACAACAAAATCACGAACGTGCTATAGTTTTTTGTGAAAGTTTCAGGGATGGGTGAAATTCCCTACTGGCGGTAACGTTTAAGCGCATAACAGTATGTGCCATCAAACGAAGTCCGCGACCCGCGCAAGCGGCTGACTTGGTGAGAATCCAAGACCAACGGTATAGTCCGGATGAAAGAAGCGGAGATATCAATATGTCTACAGCTCATACAACTCACCAACCTCATACAGCGCATGCTACCAGCGCATCTGCAAATGGCTGGTCAACCAAAAAAATTGCAATCCTTTCCATGCTGTGCGCAGTATCGGCAATCTGCACTCTTGTATTGCAATTCCCTATTTTGCCTGGTGTAACCTTCCTTAAATATGATCCGTCCGGCATTATCGCCCTTCTCGCCGGCATTGCATACGGACCGACAGCAGGAGCCGTTGTATCCGTCCTTCCCTACCTCGTGCATCTCGCAACCGAGTCAGGAATCTACGGAACTGTTATGGCTATCTTGGCAACGCTTACCATGACGCTTCCTGCGGCTGCCATCATTCACGGTCGCACAACTTCCACCAAGGTCATGATTTTTGGTCTTATTGTAGGCGGTGTCTGCAGCGTCATAGCCTGCATCGGAGGCAACCTCGTCGTCACGCCAATCTACACCGGCATGAACACGGACGCCGTTATTGGGCTTATTCTGCCTGCGCTTCTCCCCTTTAACATCGTTAAAGTTCTTATCAACGGTACCGTATGCGCCTTTATCGGTAAGTCTGCTCTCCGTGCTCTTAACGTCTTTTCTCCTCATGCATAATCCAGCGAGCAATACGGCAAAAACAGAGACCATCGCATCTTTAGAGGACGTCACTTTTGTCTACGAAAACGGTACGGT
>ERZ773013.1315-NODE-1315-length-14757-cov-33.700789_pt1 | contig 14757 bp, 7 predicted proteins | sample MGYA00511670_ERZ773013 | MGnify/ENA primary metagenome ERZ773013 (study PRJEB29015, sample SAMEA2738120) | human oral metagenome | biome: human oral; feature: human-associated habitat; material: saliva | place: China | collected 2257 ...
GCCAGTAGAAGCGGTTGTAAATCCTCTTCAACTTGCTTGGGAAGAGCGCTTCATCGCCCTCTATGGACGTTGCCCGCTTCCAGAAGAGATTGAATCTGCTCGAAGTCAGAACTTTGAAATCGTAGAAGCACCTGCTCCGACGATTAACTTGGAAGAGACCAATCAGACAACGCAGGTCTTCGCACCAGTGGAGAATCCATCAGAGACCCCAGAAAACTTGTCCCAGCCAGTTGAAGCTCTAGCGCCAGCAGAGGCTCCAGAGCAAGAAGAAGCTGTCAAGAAAGGCAAGAAAAAGAAAGAAAAGAAATTAGTTGTAAATCACTTGCGAGAACAAACGGAATTGTAGCTTTGTTTGCAGGTTTGTTGACATTTAGTACTTTCTTGTATTGTTGTGTTGCTGATGCTTCTATTCATACAGGTATAACTCAAAGTTATTTCTTCGGTTCTTTTGAAAGGGTTGATACAAACTGGTGGTGGTGGCTCTCAGCATTTGTATTTATCATGAGTCTCTTTATTACACTTTTGGAAATAAGTGTTTGGAAAGCATGTCGTGAAGAATATAAAGCTTTACAGGAGATGGACCTTAAGGAATTTATGAAAAAATACTTCAAATAAGTGTGACAAATGACTTAAAGGTTTTGGAAGATATTCTGTAAGTGTAAATATAGTGAAAGCCATTTCAAACTTCTTGTATTTAAGCTTGAGAAGGCTTTCGCTATTATATCCTCTAAATAAATAGTTCTGAATACAAAGGAAATAGAAGTTTTATCAAAATAGGATTTCCTGTCATTGGTTTTATTTGATAATAATACTTAACTTGTTATTTTTCAATGTATTATCTGATAGTGTTAAAATGATAGCAACTTAAATTAAAAGTTTTTTCGGATACGTAGAGTAATTTTCTTGCTATTTTATTACCCTTTAATATCTTTTATTCAGATACCCCCCCAATTTCTACTGATCTCTTTAAATCTAATATGTTCAATTAGACTAATTCGGGTCAGTCCTAAAATCCAGTTGCAAGTCTATACTCTTAAGCACACAATTTCATAAGTATTTATTACCTTTGCATCATGAAGAATCACCAAAACGGCTCAGTAGAAATTGTCTTTATAACTTGACGTAGCCCGCTACGTCTGCACCAAAAACAAACAAGATGCTCGATAATAAAACACAATATGTTTAGGCTCTAATGAACTATTTGGGTTAAAAAGAAAAAGCGATGACCTTCACAGGTGATCGCTTTCTTTACTCAATAGGTATTAGTCTTTTAAAGGTAAAAGATTGTTTTCAGGATAACAGTCACAAAGATATATTATTTTCGCGTCACATGCAAACTTTTAGTAGATTATTTTTTCATTATAATGATGTGTGCGAACACATGTTTTATACAAAATCTATTTTTACGAAATAAGTCTCAAACCTCTTGTTTCATAAGGTTTTTTGTTATTTAAAAGTTCAGAAATTTAAGTTATTCCACTTGTATATTAATAGCCTTTTGTAATGCTATATGAATAGTTGTGCGTCTATACTTTATCATAACACTACCGATCCTTTTGTATAATAATTTATCCATTAAAATGCTTTTGTTATCCATAGTGTCTCCTTTATTCATAGATTATAATTAACTTTGCAAAGAATTTATGTATAAGTTAAATATTAAGTAAAAGCAAAACCTTCCATTACTACATTTATAAATGATTATGAAGAAAAGAACAATCGTGTTGTTTGGAATGCTCCTTATGGTTTTGACTGCTGTTGCTGGCGGCAAAATCAAGGTAGCATGTGTAGGAAATAGTGTGACATGGGGAATGACAATTATCGATAGAGAAAAGAATTGTTATCCAGCACAACTACAGAAGATGTTAGGAGATAAATATGAAGTCAGAAACTTCGGACACTCTGGAACTACACTACTACAACATGGACATCGTCCCTATGTCGACCAACAAGAGTACCAAGACGCTTTGAACTTCAAAGCAGACCTTGTCATTATCCACCTTGGACTCAATGATACCGACCCACGAAACTGGCCTGAGTACAGTGAAGAATTTAATGCTGATTACATCCGTCTGATTGATAGTTTCCGTCAGGCGAATCCTAAAGCAAAGATTTGGATTTGTCTTATGACCCCTATCTTTGAGCGTCATCCACGTTTTGAGAGTGGTACACGCGACTGGCATGCGCAGATTCAGAAACATATACGACAAGTGGCGACTGCGACACGAGTTCCACTCATTGACTTAAATACACCTCTATATAGTCGTCCCGATCTTCTTGCCGATGCTATTCACCCGAATGCTGAGGGCGCAAAGATTATTGCAGAGACGATCTATGGAGCCTTGACAGGCAACTATGGTGGGCTTGCCATGTCTCCATTGTATACCGATGGTATGGTTATTCAGCGCAACAAACCTATTGTTTTCCGCGGAAAAGCCAATGCAGGTGAAACTGTTAAGGTCAACTTCAATGGGCATATGCTTTCAGCTATAACAAATGATGCAGGAAAATGGAAAATTACCTTCCCTGCAGAGAAAGCTGGTGGACCTTATAAAGCCCAAATAAGTACGAAGAAAGAAAAGCTTACTATTAAAGACATATACGTTGGTGAAGTGTGGCTTTGCTCAGGACAGTCAAACATGGAGTTACCAGTAAATGCTGTACAGAGCAAGACTCAAGACTTGAATGAGGCTGACAGTCAGACACGCTTACATCTTTTTAATATGTCAGCTATCTACCCAACAACTGCCGTAGCATGGTCTGCTAATGCTTGCGACTCTGTCAATCGTCATCAGTACCTCCATATTGGACCATGGCGTAACTGCTCTCGAGAATCCTTGGGTGGCTTCTCAGCTGTAGCTTATCACTTTGGAAAGAAGTTAGCAGATAGTTTGCAGGTCCCAGTAGGTATCATCTGTAATGCTGTTGGTGGTACCACTACAGAGTCATGGATTGACCGCCATACGTTAGAACAACGTATGCCAGCTATTCTTCGTGATTGGTATCATGGAGATTTCGGTATGAAATGGGCACGTGAGCGAGCATTGCAAAACATCAGCGTAAGTAAGAACCCACTGCAACGTCATCCTTATGCACCAGCCTATATGTTCGAAACTGGTATGCTTCCACTAAAAGGATATAGTATCAAGGGAGTTGTTTGGTACCAAGGTGAGTCCAATGCACATAACATGGAACTACACGAACGTCTCTTCCCGATGTTACAGAAGAGTTGGCGTAACTTCTTCCATGACCCAGAGCTACCATTTTATTTCGTACAGCTCTCCAGCCTGAATCGTCCTTCATGGCCACGTTTCCGTGATTCTCAGCGTCGTATGGCATCAAGACTACGTAATACCTGGATGGCTGTTACAACAGATGTGGGTGATTCCTTAGATGTACATTACACGAACAAAAAGCCTGTCGGTGAGCGACTTGGTTTACAGGCTTTACACCATAGTTATGACTACAACATAGAATCTGATGGTCCTATCTGTCATTCTGTATCAGCAAAAGACAATGGAATTGAATTACAGTTTATTCACGCAAAGTCACTATCAGCTAAGGGCAGCCGCCTTATTGGCTTTGAGGTAGCAGGTGCAGATGGCATCTATTATCCAGCAGAAGCACAAATAACATCATCTAACACAATTCTTGTTAGATCGTCATCTGTAACACGTCCACTCTATGTTCGTTATGGATGGCAACCTTTTACACGTGCCAACCTTGTGAATGAGGTAGGATTACCATGTAGTACATTCCAATGGGCAGTAAAGAAATAAAGGTGTTTATAACCATCGTTCTTTGTTTAGAAAAATGATACAATTAAGTCAGACTGTCCGCAGTCTGACTTTTTTTTATTAAGACCATTCCAGACAGAATCCTATTTACTATATTACACAAATAGATTTTCTCCCTTTATGCCCCTTGATGTATCCCTATATATTTGGTAGTTTAACCATGTCATGCATCTACTATAGGACACTCTCAACAACTTTATAGCAAAAGAATTTAAGAACTTCATCATATTTATGTGGTGATTAGCAACTTTCTTTTTAACTTTGTACTCTATCTAAAAACCCCTATCAATGATTGATACAACAATGAACAACTATACCTTATATAATTCAAAGCACTCTTCTACCCTATTAGTTACAACTTCAATAGCTGCTCTCGGCATTTCCTTCCCAGCCAAAGCACAACAAGTAAATACACAACCCAATATTATCTTGTTCATGGTAGACGACATGGGATGGCAAGACACATCCCTTCCCTTTGCCGATTCGATTACTGCCAATAATCGGAAATACGATACACCTAACATGGAAAGTCTTGCTTCCGAGGGGATGATGTTTACAGATGCTTATGCAACTCCTATCAGTTCGCCCTCCAGATGTAGTCTGATGACAGGTATGAATATGGCTCGCCATCGGGTAACGAATTGGACTTTACATCGCGATAAGATGACAGATGGGAAACGAGATGGCGTAACATTACCTGATTGGAATTATAATGGTATTGCGCAAAGCGGTAATGTCGCACATACTACAAAGGCTATATCCTTTGTACAACTCCTAAAAAATGCAGGCTATCACACCATACATTGCGGAAAAGCACACTGGGGAGCTATTGACACTCCGGGTGAGAATCCGTGCCATTTTGGCTTTGACGTAAACATTACAGGTACGGCAGCTGGTGGATTAGCTACCTATTTAAGCGAACGTAACTATGGTTTTACAAAAGATGGCAAACCCACATCTCCATTCGCTATCCCAGGCTTGGAACGTTATTGGGGTACTGGTATCTTTGCCACAGAAGCCCTTACACAAGAGGCAATAGCATCATTAGAAAAGGCTAAGAAATACGACCAACCTTTCTATCTCTATATGTCTCATTACGCTGTGCACGTACCAATCGATCGAGATATGCGTTTTTACCCTACGTATCGTGCACGTGGTCTTTCGGAAAAGGAAGCTGCTTACGCTTCATTGATTGCAGGAATGGATAAGAGTTTGGGAGATCTCATGGATTGGGTCGCAAAGGCAGGACTTAAGCGAGAGACTATCATCATCTTTATGAGCGATAATGGAGGACTCGCCTCATCATCCTATTGGCGGGATGGAGAACTTTACACGCAGAATGCACCACTCAAGAGTGGTAAAGGTTCTCTGTATGAAGGAGGTATAAGAGTTCCCTTTATTGTAAAATGGAATAATATTGTAAAACCAAATACTCGCTCTCATGTACCTATCATCATAGAGGACCTCTACCCTACCTTACTCTCCATGGCTGAAATTAAGAACTATCATGTACCACAAAAAATAGACGGACAAGACATTACACCTATTCTTCGTGGTAAACAACAAGGTGATAAGAAGCGACAACTGATATGGAACTATCCTAACATTTGGGATGGAGAGGGATTGGGAATCAGTCTTAATTGTGCCATTCGTGAAGGGCAATGGAAATTGATTTATTCGTATCTCACTGGTCAAAAAGAACTATATGATCTATCAAACGACCTGCCTGAGAAGAACGACCTTGCCTCTTCGCATCCTCAACTCGTTGCTCGCCTTTACAGACATCTCACATCTAAATTACACAAAATGAATGCACAGAAACCAATCGTGGAGGGTGAAAAAAGGAAATAAAAGTGGTTAGTTTAAGTAGACATAAGTTATTCATTGATTTTATTTCAACTGCATTATTCTACTCTTATAGCATAAAAGAGAGAATAGTATCTCCTTGAAGTGGTATCTTATCAACTTTACGAAATAAGCTACTGACCCAACAGGCTAAGTAAGTTCTTTGTAGTACAACTTGTTTATAACAATAAGTTGAATCTACTTTGGTGACATTTTGCGAGATGTTTAGCAGGCAGCACCATTGGTGTTTACCAACAACACAACACGTGCGGACCATCAACACGCTATGTGCGGAATGACAACACATCAGCTGAAGATTGTCAAAGAGTCTCGTTTTGGTTATTATAAAGAAGACTGTAAAATGCTTTATAAAGAACTAATATAGGACAACTCTACCAAACAGCACTATAAAAAAGTCTTATTGATATAACGCTTTATCATAGTCAATAGTCTTCAAAACAAGACGACGACGATTGCTGTTGAAACTTGGAGAGATGACATTCCTCTCTTCGAAGTAGTTTTTTATCTTTATTCCAGCCAGATAAAGCAACAGATGTGGTAGATCATCTGTCATAAACTTATTACTTCTTGCCATCAATGTTTCCGTAAAAATCTTGCGATGTCTCTGCTTATATATAGGCGAACACCATATCCAAAAAGGTATTTCAAACTCTTCGTGATACTTCCTGAGATTGATTTGTTCGACTTCAGTTAACCTACCAGCCATATTTACATCTTTACCATAGCAATCCTCTCCATGGTCAGACAAGTAGACAATAATGGCATCCTTGTGACGGAACTGTTCTACTATCTTGTTCAATACAAAATCATTATAAAGCGTTGCATTATCGTAGTCTGCAATAGTTTGTTTCTCTTTATCTGTCAAGTCCATACGCTTATAATCCTTTATGCCAAACTTCTTCATATTACTTTTACAACGCAATGAGTATTGAAAATGCTGTCCTAAAAGATGAAAGATTATCAGTTGTGGCTTCTTATAGCTAATGATATCTTTATAATCATTTAATAGATTCTCATCATAGTTATGGATCATGACATTTCTATAATCAAACATTTGCTTGTTTAACTGTGGATGATTTAAGAAGAAACCACCTACAAGATTATTCGTCCAATCAGGTGTATAGTTAATACCATATGGAAATTGATTAGACAAGAAACTAACATGATAACCCGCTTTCTTAAACACTGCAGGAAAGAGTACATACTTACTCCAATCACCTTTCTCGTCAACGGATTGCAATGAGAAAATTTGCTTGAACACTTTACTCGTTAGATTCCATGGTGAAACAACATTAGTAAACACTGCTAACGAATCTTTACCATTCATCATGGCAAGTTGATAAGGCGTTGTTGGCAAGGGATAGCCATACAGCTGAGAATGGTGTCGGTTGGCACTTTCACCTATAACAAGTACAATTGTAGGAGATGTAAAAGAACATGAATCTACCTTTATTTGCTGATTAGCCATAATGACTCCATTAACCTGCTTTGCTATCAAGTGGTTTGAATAAAGTCCATAAACAATACGTTCGACTGGATGATAAAGATGTGCAAACCCATTAGTAACCGCAACCTCAAGTTCTGAGAGATTCTTAACTCTATAAAGCTGAACCTTATCATAAACACTTAAAGCTATTCCTACAAAGATTGTAAACATTAAAGCAAAGGCAACAAAAGGTTGCTTGAGATAAGAGGTTGGAAATGTCATCTTCTTTACCGCCATAACAATATGACAGAGTGCAAGAAAAAGAATAATATCAGCTGCGGAAAAGAAAAGTTTTAGATTAAGATATTGCAAGAAAAACTCTGTAGCCTCTCTGCCTGTAGTTTCTTGCGCTAAAAGAATCATTGTCGGTGTAATTGGAGTATCAAAGAGTGTCTTACAGCAAGTATCTATTATGGCTACCACATAAACAACACTACTCAACATAATCACCAACCCTTGACGTATTGTTTGTTGACAAAGACTCAGTAAAAAACAAATAATATATAGATCCGCAATCAATTCTATATAACCAAAAACATTACGATGACTCACATTCGTAAAGGCACCAACCAACAGCATAAACATAAAGAAAAGAGAATTCTCTTCTATTGGCTTTACCATCTTAGTTACAAAGGTACTTTTCATTTTCGTATTATTGATTTGCTTCATATTGTTTCATCCAATCATGATCTTAACATGCTATAATAATCAGGATTAGTTACAAAGGTACAAAATAGCATCCGTATTTTCAAATAATTGTTATTTACATAAGCGTTATAAATATATACATTATACCATAATTCTATATTGATTGTCTATTTATGTAACTTAACATAGCTCGCTATACCTTTAACCCAAAGATAGACAAGCTGTTCAATTATAAAACAAAAGCAGTTTAGGCTTTAACAGGCGGTTTAGCTTAAAAGGATAATTATAACTACTAAGCCTAATCATAAGAACGGTGAGCACATACCAACATGTAGCTCACCGCTCAAAATAGCTATTTATTCTTCAATTGATTGGTTTCAACATAATAAGAAGAAACATCAAAAGAAAATAACGATAGAAGTTGACAAAAGGCTTAAGAATTATTTTCTTTTCTGTTTGCCAAGAAGTTCTTGTATATTTTCTTTACCTGAGGTGCAAGGAAAATAATACCAATAAGGTTAGGAATTACCATCAGACCATTGAAGGTATCTGCCAATTCCCATACCATATCTGCTGCAAAAAGACAGCCAAGAAAGACAAAGAGAACAACAAGTGCACGATAAGAAAGAATACCCTTCTTACCAAACATAAACTTGATATTCATCTCAGCAAACATATACCACCCAATAATTGTTGTGAAAGCAAAGAAGATTAGACTGATGGCAAGGAAGATAATTCCACCATTTCCAAAAGCTATCTCGAAACCTTCTTGCGTAATAGCAACCGATTTTAAGCTTAGATTTTGGAAAGAACCTGTCAGCATAATGACAAAAGCTGTTGATGTACAGATAAGAACGGTATCAACAAAAACACCTGCCATAGCTACAAATCCCTGCTCAGAAGGGTCTTTAACATCAGCCAAAGCGTGAGCATGAGGTGTTGAACCCATACCAGCCTCATTCGAAAACAGACCACGAGCAACACCATAGCGAATGGCATATTTCATCACCGTACCAGCGGCTCCACCTGCTGCAGACTTCATAGAAAAAGCATCTTGGAAGATTGTACGGACAACATGAGGCAACTGATCAGCAAACATATAAATGATAACAAGCGAACCCAAGATATACACAACCGCCATGAAAGGGACTAAAAGTTCGGCAATAGCGGTGATTCGGCGTTGTCCTCCAATAATTACTACACCCACAACAGCTGCTAAAACAATACCTATAATATAAGAAGGTATATGGAAAGCATTATTCAAAGCTATTGAGATAGAGTTTGCTTGTACCATATTTCCAACGAATCCCAACGCAAAAACAATAGCAACAGAAAAACAAACAGCAAGCCACTTACTACCAAGTCCATAATAAAGATAATAGGCTGAGCCTCCGACCGTCTCGCCATGATACTCTTTCTTATACTTCTGGGCAAGTACTGCCTCAGAGAAAATGGTGCTCATTCCTAACAATGCAGATACCCACATCCAGAAAATAGCTCCCATACCACCACTTGCAATAGCTGTTGCCACACCACCAATATTACCAGTACCAACTTGAGCGGCTACAGCTGTGGCTAATGCTTGGAATGAATTAACTTTTGTTTCACCAGGCTTTCGCTTCTTGAATATTGGACCAAAAGCATACTTAAACGCCAAATTTAGATGGCGAATCTGTGGGAAGCCAAGGTAGACAGTATAGAAAATGCCTACTCCTAACAATGCGTACATGAGAAAACTATTCCACAAAAACTCATTGAACGCTTTTACATAGTCTAATACATTCATTGGCTACATAGTTTAGATATTAGTAATAGATTAGTGGATAATACCACATTAGATTGTTTAGTAACAGATTAAATAATCAATATTACGCCGCAAATATAGTATTTTATCTTTTACAAAGCAACTATAAAAGCAACTTTTTGAGTTAATCACAGAATTATTTTTGTATTAACATTTTCATCATGCAGAGCTCAATCTGATGCTGTTTTATGATTTCATTAACGGTGTAATTATCATTCATAAACTCATTTATATCTCTCATCTGTCTACATTGAAAATCTCATCATGAAATACTTCAACTATACATACTGCATTGAAAAGACTTTACATAAATCTTAATAAACCTATTAAAATAAGGACGAAAAACACATGCAAACATCATCTTTCTAACCAACAGGGAATCAAGCAATTAAGTTAAGGCATTTCAAAAGATGCTTAATAGGCTTCTTAAAGGGCGTTAGTAAGACCTCAAAAGGGCGTCTTTTGAAAGCCTATTGGGCGTTAATTGAATGCTAAAAGAGCCATATATTAATAACGAGATAACTCAAAATATTTTACAAATATAAAATAAACAGAAAATAAACTACTCTAACTAAGATTGTATCGGATGATATGTTAGTTTAACCCAAATCGGTCATTAGAGACTAAACATATTGTGGTCTAATGACCGCATTCTATGTTTCCCACCAAATAAAATTTTATTTTTAACGTTACTTTTAACAGTTGCGTTCCAAGAATTCCGATTATTCTCTATCCATTCATTTTTTATTACATTTATCTATTGATACATTTGTATGCCGGATTATACTTTTCCTGTGATACAGCTAATGCCGTTATGAGGTGTATGAGTTTGTTCTTTACATTATTCAGTGCTACCCCTTGATGTTTTCCTCTGCTGATAAGATGTTCAAAATATTGCCTGAACTTAGGTTCCCATCTAACAGCAATTCTTGCAGCCTGTGTGAGTAAGGATTTGAGCATTTTATTTGCTATCTTACTCACTCTTGCCACCTTATGTACACTTGTTCCGGACTCTTGTGCAAATGCGGCTACTCCCCAATACGTGGCTATCTTCTTTGCATTGCCTCCAAAGTCCTTAAAGTTATTTGTGTAAGCGATAAAGGCTGCGGCATTAATCAAAGATATTCCTTTGACAGAGGTAATGCTATCGTGGGTTGTCTTGAGTTCTTCATCCTCTTCGATAAGTTCCTGCATCTTTTCCTCGCATTTTTTAATGGTGGCTTTTATCTGTTGAATTATCTTAGTTGAACTGTTAACAATGAATCTTACATCACCTAATTCTTTATTGAAGTCATCTGTGACATTTTTACGAACAGCCATTGCTTTCATTTGAGATACCAAATGCTGGCGGTACAGAAACAACTCCTTGAGTCGAGAAACATTCTTTGATAAAGGAACGTAACATACTGCCATATCTTGATAACGATAAGCATAGAGGGCTATCTTTAACGAGTCAGCCTTGTCACTCTTACCTCTACTGATACCCAAGGATCTCTTGATACGAAGTCCGCTGTCGAGCCATATTGAATAGCCTTTAGCATACAGGAAGTTACTTAAAGGCAAGGAGTATTTACCGGTCTTTTCTCCACACAAGAGTAGTTCATCAAGGTTTATCTTCTTTACAGATGACTTTATCCACGTGACAAATGCTTGAAAACCCTCTTTCTTGTTAGTGAACTTTTCATGAACAGCAGATTGCACTGCTTCTGAAAGTTCTGAGTTGCGACAGTCAAATAATGTCGCATCGAAAGTTTCTTTCGAAAAATCAATTCCAATAATAATTTTTTTCATATCTTTGTAGGTATAAGTGGAGAGATTAACCGGAAGCAGCTTGACTCAACAACTCTAAATAGTCTCGAAGACTAAGCATTCTATCTGGTCTATGCAGCTTTGACAAGGGGACAAATACGGTCATAGGGCTTTGAAGCCCATTTTGGGTTCTTGTCTTATTCCTTGTCAGGTTAATTTTCTCCTTTTTACAACAAAGGTAAGGAAATTAATCCCGGAATAAAAGTTTACTTTTCTAAATAGATAAACTTATTATTCGATGCAATCTCTTTATTTTTTGCAATTCATATTGCAAACTTAGAGATTTGGGTTTAACGGAAGAAACTATATTACACCACCGTTCAAGTTTTTCTGCAGCATCTCTGGAACATTCTGCGTGCGCACGGCACATCTGCCATAGTTACTTTAAGAACATTTGTTTTGGTAGGGGGTACTGGCATGAAGATAGCAAAGATGCTCAAAAAAGTTCAGATGGTGCACGTTTTGTCAATGGTATCATAAGTTGTAATTTCATGTCTCCGACCAAAAGAAAAGTCATTTTCAGTACTTCTTCTGAGTGTTTTTACAAAAAGATTTTATAATTTTGCAATGTATCGCATTTGCACGATGAATTTGCTAACAAATATAAATGTAAAAAAGGGAAACTATATGGATAATGTATGGATATCAAAAAAAGTCTTTTTCATAGCTGTTTTATTATTATGTATAAATTTTAGTTGCAGTAACCAGTATGTTACAGAGGATATCATAACTTCTAAAACGTCAAGTACAACATTTCGTTTATATATTGAAGGGACGAAAGCCGAAATAATGCAAGAAACGAAAGCAACAAGGAGTTTTCATTTTAACTTCGAAGGACCTAACCTTATTCCGACAATAAATTTAAAAGATGGAGAGAACGTATTCTCACGTTGTTTCATAAAAAACGAAAACCCCAATATTCCAATTAAAGAAATACCAGTCGAATGGACTGTACGAAACAAGAAATTGTTCTGTGATGATTTCAATGTAGATGTTGACATACCAAACAATACAAAGGCAGGCAAATGGGAAGTTTGCTTTTATATAGGAGATGGTACATATAATGAAAATACAGAAACATTTTCAATCGATGCAGAAAAGACCTTGCGTCCTATAAGCAATAATCAAGAACAACAATGGTCATTTCCTTATCTATCAGCTTGGACAGAATTACGGATTATGGAAAATGGCAAAATGAATATACCATTTGTCAGCTTCACTCCACAAGGTGCCTTTATCTGTACAAACATTGTAAACAATACGAACGAGAAGATTTCCTTGAAAGCTCTTTCTATGCGTGCCAGCGACCCTTCGCAAGCGGCAGGACCATTTGTCTGGAAAGCACAATGGAACATCCGCAGTAACGAGAAAGAAGCACTGACACCAGTACTAAGTCCAAAAGAGGAAAACCAGGGAATCATTTGTAATCTACCTGCTCCCATTGAATTAAAACCTGGTGAAGTGTCAGGTTGGTATGGCTTTTGGGTTATGCCTATAGGAACAGAACATAGCTACGCTTCAAATATATACGCTATTCCACAAGACAATGAGACCGAACACAATACAGCATGGTGGATATATAACACACCTATAGAAGGAAGGAGTAATGCCCAAGGACCTATTGCAGGACGTAGGTACACTATGACTTTCCGATTGCGTAAACTCATTAACACAACCTTGGCAAATTGGATGCAGGACATTGATGGAAACCGACTCGTATGCAAAATGTCTATTCCAGGCACACATGATGCTGCTGCAAATACGGGAAATGTTTGGGTTAAAACGCAAGATTGGGACATTAAAACACAATTAGAGAATGGTATAAGGTTTCTTGATATCCGTTTAGTACATGATAAAGGTGTCATAAAACTCTGTCATGGCAGTAACATCTTTAGCACAACCTTTGTAAAAGATGTCCTACACACTACTGCTGAATTCTTACAAGAACACCCTTCTGAAACAGTGTTAATGACTATCAAAAGAGACCACGATTTGGACCATGACCATGGTGTAAAATATTGGCAAGCACTTATGAATGTACTTAACGAAGATGAATTAGCAAAAAAATATATGGCAGGTGACTTCCAAGGCGGATATAGGATGAAAGACTTACGAGGAAAGATGCTCGTTATTAGTAGAGACGGTTGGTACACAACGCAATCTGGGAAGGTTTCATCTTGGCCTGATAATAGAAACTTTACTTCTTCTATAGTATCGAATGATGGTAGCTCTACACCTCTCATTGTTGAGGACCATTATAAAGCAAGTGCTACTGATAAAATAAAATATGTTACAAATAACCTACTTGAAGCAAATAAAGCATTTTCTGAAACGAATAGTCCTTATAAGTGGTTTATTACCTTTACTTCTTATACTGGTCCTAATGGTATTGCAATGCCAAGATATACAACCACATACGTAGATCCAGATATAAACAAAAAGCTAAAAGAGTCTGACAACTTCAAGTGTTCAGGTATCTTGCTCTCGAATTTCCCTGGTTGGTATAATATAAATCAAACAGTGATTAAATTAAACAAAGGTGTTAATCTTCCTTGAATTCCTGTGTTTGTCTTTTCAATATGTACTCCCCCAAAAACTATTAAAGGATATTTGATAGAGTAAGGGGGGGAGCAGGCCTAACACAAGTTTAGCACCGATCATCCTATAATCTCGCCATTAATGCAATTTTGTAGTTTTGGCTATAGATTCTGTGTCCTGCATTTTGCGGTTCTTCCGGGATATGGAGTGATGGCGTAGGTCTACTCTATAATTCGGCACACAGAGAAAGGGAGCGCGCGTAGGTCGAAGCAGTAAAGACTGTGCACTGAGGTGCCGATGGAGCAAAGAGCAACAGAGGGGTGGTGAGCGTTTTGCTGACAGCTTTGGCGATAGACGCTATTCATAGAGCTTGCAGACAAAGGAGCATGTAATGGCTTTGAATTATGGGAAAAAAGTTTACAAATCTCGACTGACAAGAGAAAGTTATTTGTGTAAGAGAGGTAGGCATCGCACCTAAGTAGATTAATCATGTTGTTTATCCCCCATTCTAAAACCATCTAATTGGGTGTAATCATACCTTCATTATAGATTTACCCCAAGTTTCCGAAGAGCTATAAGAAGACCTTTAAGTTAGGTTTCCTGTCATATCTGTCATTTTGTGTTGGTGCTTAACTCGTTGGTTTATAGTATAATTATGTGAAATGTTAAATGTGACAGCAACTAAAAACAAAACTATTTTCGTAATAATAGGTGTTTTTATTCATGAAGATTATTTGGTGAAGTAGAAGTGTCTTTTTTCTTGTTCTAACTTTGCTATCTCATTGGTTTGTGTTATCTTTGTAGCATAA
>ERZ773013.1318-NODE-1318-length-14752-cov-2.243111_pt1 | contig 14752 bp, 10 predicted proteins | sample MGYA00511670_ERZ773013 | MGnify/ENA primary metagenome ERZ773013 (study PRJEB29015, sample SAMEA2738120) | human oral metagenome | biome: human oral; feature: human-associated habitat; material: saliva | place: China | collected 2257 ...
CGCGCGCCTCTACCCTGAGCGAATTGCGATTGACTACTTGGGGGCAACGCTGACATACACTCAGCTCTACGCTCAGGTTCTCCGCGCTGCACAGGTGCTCGTTGAAAACGGCGTTCGTAAGGGTGATGTTTGCGCGATCTGTCTGCCTAACTGTCCTCAAGCATTGGTCGCTTTCTACGCCTGTATGCGCATTGGCGCCGTTGCAGCCCAGCACAATCCTCTTGCGCCAATCGAAGAGATCCATCAACAGTTGGATCGCCATCACGGAAAAGTCGCTATCGTTTGGGAAAAGTCTGTCGACGCCTTTATCCGTGAGGGAGATCAGGCTCTCGACTGTGTTTTCACCGTCGATATTTCGGCGCAAATGCCTCGTAGCTCGCGCGCTTTGCTCAAACTCCCCATTGAAAGAGCACGCTCCACACGCGAACAAATGCGCGGCGAACGTCCCAAGGGAACCCACTCATGGGATCACGCGGTTGCGCGCTCACGCCTCGTCCACCCAGACACCCCCGGCGCCTCGGCCCAAGACCTTGCCGTCATTTTGCACACCGGTGGCACCAATGGCGTTCCCAAATCCGTTCCGCTTACCCACCGCAATATTGGCTCGAACGTCAACCAATGCATCATGTGGGTGTGGAAGCTCCATGAGGGCGCGGAAACTTTCTACTCTCTCCTCCCCTACTTCCACGCTTATGGACTGACTCTCTTGATGTGCGCTGCTGTTCGCCTTGCTGCGACCCAGTTGGTTCTCCCCAAGTTCGATGTCCATCTGGCACTAGAGGCTCACAAGCGTCATCCAGTCACCTTCTTCGTTGGTGTTCCTCCCATGTTCGAACGCCTCATGGAAGGCGCACAAGAAGAGCACATCGATTTGACTTCGATGAAATGGTCATTGTGTGGCGCAATGCCGCTATCTCAAACCCTTGCGCAGCAGTGGGAAGAAGTCACTCAGGGAATGGTCATTGAAGGCTACGGCATGTCTGAGACTTCCCCGGTGATCGCTGGAGTCCCTCTTGCAGCCAATCGTCGCCATGGTGCTTTAGGACTAGTCTTCCCCTCAACTGACATTCGCTTGGTTGATCTTGAAGATCCTTCTGTTGATGTTGAAGAAGGGACCCCCGGTGAAATCATCGTTAAAGGTCCGCAGGTGTTTAGCGGTTACCTTGGGGCTCCTGAAGAAACTGCTCGTGTCTTCACCGAGGACGGATGGCTGCGCACCGGTGATGTTGCAGTTATTCGCGATGGCTTCTTGATGATGTCGGACCGAAAGAAGGAACTGATTCTTTCGGGCGGCTTCAATGTCTATCCTTCACAGGTCGAGGATGCGATCCGTTCGATGCCCGGAGTGAAGGACGTTGCTGTCGTTGGTCTTCCCTCGGGGGATGCTCGAGAGGAAGTTACCGCAGCGCTGATCTTGGAAGATGACGCTCCGATGATCACCCTGGCACAGGTGCGTCAGTGGGCGGAAAAGTATGTTTCTCACTACGCACTCCCACGCCAGCTTGCCATTATTTCCGAGCTGCCGCGTAATCCTTTGGGAAAGGTCATGCGTCGAAAGGTCAAGGAGCAGCTTCTTGATCCCGCAAACCGTATGTTTTCCAGTGCTTCCAAAGCAATTGGCGAGGCCGCGGCTGCGGTAAGCGAACGTCTTTCTCCTACCGATACTTCCGTAGACGATAAAGACTCCGACAATGAGTAAACAATCCCCCGACAAATCGATGAGATTGGTCCGTCACTCTCGCGCAATCGTTGATTCACTGAGCCGAGGGGCTCAGCGTCTCGGCTCTTCAACTGCGCAAAGACTGCGTTCCGGTCGTAAGAGCGAGATTGAACCCCGTCCTCTGTCTCCGCGTCGCACAGTTCAGTGGGTTCCACCCCAGCGCGTCGAGCGCCGGGGCGCGCGTGCTTCATCGTCGGATGCTCGCAAACCTCTTATTCCTCGTTGGCTTGCGCAAGCGGGATATGGATCGTGGGCGATCATCGGTGTACTGATTGTGATCTCCGCTGTTGTCTTCGCGATCGCCCAGGCAACGCCAGTATTTATTGCGATTTTTGTTGCCCTGTTGCTCACCGCGATTTTGAATCCTTTGACGAACTACCTCAATCGCTGGGTGAACCGCTGGATTGCAGTTTTCGCTGCGCTTTTTGCGTTTATCGGGACTTTTGTTGCCCTGTTGACCCTTGTTGTGTCCTCGATCGCGGGACAGTGGCCGAATCTTCTTTCAGAGGTGGGCAATGGTCTGGGCAAGCTTTCTGACCTTGTTGCCCGTCTGCGTCTTCCTTTCCAGATCCCGCTCAATGATCTCAGCCATTTGAATGAAACTCTGATCGCTCAAGGAAAGAGCTTTATCGCATCCAATTGGTCAGGACTGCTCAGTGAAACTCTGGCGAATGTTTCCAATGCTGCGGTCGTCGCCTCGGTATTGGTCCTCGCCTTCTTCATTACGATCTTCTTCTTGCACTCCGGCGGACAGATGTGGGACTGGTTCGTTTCCTTGCTCCCTTATCACCGACGCAAGATCACCAATCGAGCTGCGCAAGCAGGCTGGAGTACTTTCTCCGGTTATGCGCGAGGAACGATGCTGGTGGCTGGAACAGACGGCCTCTTTGCTGGAATTTTCCTCCAATGCATCGGGGTTCCGGTCGCTCCTGCTCTTGGTATTTTGGTTTTCATCGGTGCTTTCATTCCGCTCATCGGTGCGCCTACAGCGATGATCCTTGCAATGATTGTTGCTCTTGCAGCAAAGGGCATCATTACAGCAGCAATCGTCGGCCTCGGAATCGCACTGATTGGCCAGATCGAAGGGCATATTCTCCAGCCGCTCATCATGGGGCACCAAGTTTCTCTCCATCCAGTCGTCGTCGGTATTGGCGTGATGGTGGGAACCTTCACCGCTGGACTCCTCGGCGCGATTATCGCAATTCCGATTATTGCGGTTGCTTGGGCGATCTTCTCTGAGCTTTATACTCCGCGCGAACGCAGCTAGCTCGCGGTAGGAAAGTCTCAGCGGAAATCTCGAGAGTTCAAACGTAGCTGAGTAGAAAACGGATAAATCCGAAAAGCTCGGATGCTTCGCGTACCATAAGCATTTTCGCAGTACCCATCGACGACTACCGCAGAGGCCATCACTTCACGTCGATGCTGCTTCCACGTCGCCTCTGTAACTGTCACGTTGACGCTGCCGCTCTCATCTTCCAAGCTGAGAAAGAGTACCCCGCCTCCACTGCACGGACGCTGTCGATGCGTGATAATTCCTGCAACTCTGATCCTCGACTGATTTTCTTGACGGAGGATCTCGCAGGCCGGAATTACTCCCTGTGCGTTCATCTGTTTTCGGATCAACGCAAAAGGATGGGTCGTAACAGATAGGCCCATGACTTCATAATCCAGATTCATCTGCGAAACAGAATCGAGCGGTGGAAGGGAAGGAAGATGGTACTCCATCCCAAGTCCTTCCAGCATCGGCTGATATTCCTTCTCTTCGCCGCCATCTTGTCCTAAGACGCCACTGGCCCAAATTCCTTCACGGCGCTGATATCCCATTGAGTCGACAGCACCAGCTTGAGAGAGCCTTTCAAGATCTGCGCTGCGAAGCCGGGCACGCGAGGCAAGATCCTCAAGATCTTGATAGGGGCCTTCGTGACGCCCTCGGAGGATCCTTTTGATACTCCCCTTATCGAGGCCTCGGATCATATCGAGGCCAAGAACGATCCCCCACTCGGGATGGACATCAACCAGTCCTTCTTTGCCTTCCATTCCTATTCCGCATGCTTCCTGTGCTCGCTCAGCGCCAATAACCTGCACGATCTTGCTCAGCGGAAGAACCTGCGTGGACTCTAGTGAAAGGTTTACGTCAGGTGCGCACACACGCAAGCCGTGGCCTCGTGCATCGTGCACGAGAGAGGAAGGGGAATAAAAACCCATGGGTTGATGGGAAAGGATCCCCGCATAAAAGTGCTCGGGATAGTGGACCTTAAGCCAAGCGGACGCATAAACGATATATGCGAAAGAAAAAGAGTGAGATTCCGGAAAGCCAAAATCAGCAAATCCATGGACCTGTCGAAAGACTTCTTCGCAAATTTCCATCGGGATACCCCGATCTTTCATCCCTTCAATGAAAGGACCTCGCAGTTTTTTCATTTTCTCCGCGCTACGAGAAGAGCCCATGGCTCGACGCAATTCATCAGCCTGAGCAGCAGAAAAGCCCGCAACATCCATAGCGATGTGCATCATCTGTTCTTGAAAAAGAGGAACTCCCAAGGTCTTTTCTAGAGCCGGACGCAGAAGAGGATGAAGATAACTCACCTTTTCTTCCCCCCGACGACGACGCAAATACGGATGCACCGATTCTCCTTGAATAGGACCGGGACGAATGAGTGCGACTTCAATGACAATGTCATAAAAGCAACGCGGCTGGAGCCTGGGCAAAGTATTCATCTGCGCGCGAGATTCAACTTGAAAGACTCCCATCGTGTCTGCTGCGCACAACAAGTCGTACACTCGCGGGTCTTCGTCTTCGAGCTCATAGAGGGAAAGAACTTTTCCTTGCGAATTTCGAATCCCTTCCTTCTCAAGAGAATCAAAAATCGCACCCAAGGCTCCAAGCATTCCCAGCCCAAGGAGGTCAAACTTCACCAATCCTGCGTCTGCACAATCCTCTTTATCCCATTGGATCACGCTTCTTCCACGCGTTTTTGCCCAGCGAATAGGGCAGATCTGGCTCACGGGATGTTTGCTGAGGATCATTCCTCCCGAGTGAATCCCCATATGACGCGGAAGCCCACTCAAAAGCTGAGCGCAGGTGGCAAGCATCAGCTGCGAAGGGGCCTTGTCTGTTTTGTGACTCTCTTCCCTTCGCTGAGCTCGACTTGGAACGTGAGTCGCATCAATTCCCAGAGCCCTGGCAGCATCTTTGTAAGCCAATTGCGAACGGTACGTAATCACCGTTGCCACTTGAGCGGCACGTCTTCTTCCATAGCGTTGGTAGACATATTGGATGACTTCTTCGCGTCGGGCACTGTCGATGTCGATGTCGATATCTGGGGCTCCTGAGCGTCCCGGGGAAAGAAAACGCTCAAAGAGCATTCGATGGCGGATAGCATCAACTGCTGTAATCCCCAAGCAATAGCAGACGGCAGAATTCGCTGCAGAACCACGTCCTTGGCACATAATTCCCCGCCTTCGACAAAAATCTACGATGTCGTAGACGATGAGAAAGTAGCCAGCAAAATCAAGCTGTCCGATAATCGACAGCTCATGGTCAATGACCTCCCACGCGTGCGGGTTGGCGGATCGGGGACCATAGAGCTCCTGCGCTTTTGCATAGGAAAGCGCAGTGAGCCACGAAATCGTTGTATGGCCTTGAGGAACCTCCGTTTCGGGTAAATCCCAAGTATCAAATGACATCGGGTAATAGCATTCACGCGCAATTCCAGCGGCGTTGGAAACCGCCTGAGGAGCCACGCGATGAAGGGCGAGCATTTCTTCTGCGCTCTTCAAAAAAGAATGCTGGGCTGGAAGAAGATAGCGAATCTCATCCAAAGATTTGCTTTGTCTGAGAGCACACAGAAGGTCCGCTCGATACTTTGAGCCCGGAGAAGCCATAGTGACGCTACCCGTAGCAGCAAGAGGAAGTTGATGCTTATGCGCGAGATCAGCAAGCTCGGCCCCCATGTCGTCTTCCCCGGGCCGCAGCACGCTTTCAACGATGATGCGCTCGCGCCCGAAGAGGGAAATGAGGTCATTGAGAAAACGATCCGCTTGGTTTCTTCCCTGCGCATGCAAAATTCGCCTGAGAGGTCCGCGGGGCCCTCCCGTTAAAATCCGTATATCCTGCGCATTTTCGGCAATATTTTCGAGGCCGTGGCTAGGGTTTTCACCATCTGCGTCCTCAAGCGTTCGTTCACTCATCAGCGAGCACAGGTCTCGATATCCATCGCGAGATGTTGTGAGGATCGGTAAACGAATTCCGGTATCTTCCCATCCGCAAGGAAGACCCCAGCCAGGTGATCCTATCGAGGCTTTGGCATCGTAGCGAGAAAACTGAGTGGCAGAAAGAGTGAGTTCAGTTCCAATAATCAACGGGAAAGATGACTCGCGTGCGGCCTGTAGGGAGCGAATGAGGGAGTACATTCCATCGCGTTCTAGCAGAGCAAGAGCACTAAGACCGAGCTGCCTGGCGCAGAGGATGTAGTCTTCGGGAGCATCTGCCCCCTCTAAAAACGTGAAGTAGGAGTGCGCGTGTAACTCGGCATAAGGATGGGAAACCACCCCCCTACTATATCGAACAGATGTTCGATAGCTATTGCTGGGGTTTCACTCCCCCGCACCCAAAAGTTCGATCAATTGATCAATATCCATCCCTTGAGTGCCCCCATCACCAACGTCATCAACGACGGTATCGATCAGCCTTTGCTTATGCGCTTGAAGCTGACAAACTTTCTCTTCAATCGTGTCCTGGGCAACTAGACGATAGACATTGACCGCACGATCTTGCCCGATACGGTGTGCCCGATTAATCGCCTGAGCTTCAACAGAAGGATTCCACCACGGATCCATGATGTAGACATAATCTGCTTCCGTGAGCGTGAGTCCAACACCCCCGGCCTTAAGAGAGATGAGGAAAACTGATTCTTCCCCTCTACGGAATTTCGCGATCACTTCCTCACGCTTTCGCGTCTTTCCTTCAAGGAGAAGACATGAAATTCCGCGCTGTTTCAAAGCAGTATCGATTCGTTCAAGAAAACTCACGAATTGACTGAAAACAAGTACTTGGTGGCCTGCAGGGACGATTTGTTCCAAATGCGAACACAGTAGATTAATTTTTGCAGAACCGACCCCCTCATAGCGCTCATCGACAAGAGCCGGATCAAGGGAAAGCTGCCGCAGCCGTGTGAGCGCTGCAAGAACTTCAAATCGCCCTTGAGATCCTTCATTATTGAGCTGAATACGAAGGAGCCGAGCACGCTCACGAGTAAGGTAGCGGTCGTAGATCTGGCGTTGCCGCCCTTCTAGGGGAACGGGAAGTAAGGTTTCGATGCGATCGGGAAGTTCAGGTGTCACTTCTTCTTTCGTACGGCGAAGGATGAATGGAGCAATCAGCGTATGCAAAAGTTCTAAAGCACTGTCTTGCTGAGTCCCTTCAATGGGTCGCCGGAATTTCTCATTGAAGTGCGCATGCGTCGACAGGAGACCAGGGACGCTTAAAGACATTAATGCCCATAGGTCCTCCAGTGAATTTTCAATGGGAGTTCCGCTCATGCAAATTCGCCAGGGAACATGGAGTTCTTTCACACTTCGGTAGAGGATCGTGCGCGGGTTCTTGAGAACCTGCGCTTCATCGATGACAAGGCCACTGAGTGAGTGCTTGCTCCACAAAAGGTGGTCCATTCGGAAGAGAGTGTGTGAAGTGATGACGATGTTGGATTGAGGGATGTCATCCCAAGCGTGCGGATTTCGCTGATGAGAGGCGCGAAGCACGCACGTCCTGAGCTGCGGAAAACAGCTCGCGGCTTCATCTGCCCAGCTTGAAATGACGCTGGTCGGAACAAGAATCAAGACGGGTGATTCAAGACTTCCGTCCTCGCGAAGAGCATCGATTGCTGCAAGGACCTGCCTGGTTTTTCCCAGCCCCATATCGTCGGCAAGAATGCATCCAAAACCTGAGGAAATCCGGCTGTGAAGCCAGTTGCGACCTTCAAGCTGATATGGGCGAAGACGCGGGTCTTGATCGTGATCCGTGTGGGACTGGGCGCTTAGCGCAAGTTGTTTTAGGGCCGAAGTTCGAGAGCGCCATTGCAGGTCTTCTTGTGCGACATCAACTGTCTGGCTCAGGCTTTCCCACAGCCCAACTTGTGAAGTATGAAGACGAATATCATCAATCGAACGCGATCGCGTCAGTTGCGCAGCTCCGCGAAGCAGGACGCGAAGACGTTCGACGTCAACACCTTCAAGACGCGCCCATTGCCCGTCATTAACACGAATGTATTCTTCACCTGAAGACAGCGCCTTCAAAACTCGCGAAATTGGAATTTTTTCGTTACCAACTTGGATCGCGACGTGAAGCCCCCACCAATCCGGAGAATCTGTTGCTTCGATAGCAGCAGTAACAGTCGCTGTTTCTTCGCTGAGAGTTAACTTCCTGAGGCTGTCGTCAATATCCCACTGCACCAATGAGAGAGGCCACGCTCCAATCTCCTGTATGAATGCGGGGACTTGGGGAAGCGGAATAAGAAGGCCCTGCGCACTTGGATGAAGTGACGCCGAGGCGAAATAATGTCGCAAAAGAGCGTGTGCATCATTAAAGTCGCCTTGAATATCCTGATCAAGCTGTGAAATTTTTGTCTGGGGAGGCAAAACGACACGGAAATGTTTATTTCCAAGGTGATATTCCAGCGCCCATTCGATCTGTGCATACATACGGTTTTTGGGATGCAAAATGATCCGGAGCTTTGGCTGGCAGCCTTCTACAGGAAAGGTTCCCGTCGATGAGATGCACTCAAAATGCTCGCGCAATAATGGCAGCCATTTGAACAGGAAATCCCCAACGGATTTAGTAGGGATCTGAACGATCTGATTGGGCAGCACTTCATCATCGATATCCTCGTCACTTATTGCCCCATCACCGCCGTCACAAAAGGTCAGCGACATATGCGGGGCTCGCCGAGGAAAAGGGATTTCTTCGTTTGTTCTGGTGACATAGTGGCGGTGGTACGTGAGCTCAAGATTCTTCTCAGTTAGATTCATGTCGATCACGAGGCGAGACGAACTAAGTTCGAAGTGAAATCTCTGAAACTGCGGTGTTAAAAGAGTGATTCCCCCGCATTGAAGTCGATATAGCCATCGCGGCGCCTCCGTGCCAAGAGAATCCAGGCAAACGTCGTATCCCGTTGAGATATATCCCTGAGATTTCCGGCTGCACTGGTAGAGGCGACGGAGAAGTTTCAGCTGCTCAGGTGCTAGAGCATCAATAACCCCACCCCAGCGCGACTGCGCCAATTCCGCCCAGCTCAACCTGCGAGGCGGTAGATGGTCTTTGTTCAAACGCACTGGAGTCAACCACACCGGGTCTGCGGGATCATGTGCGTCAATCACAAGCCCTAAGGATTCTCCTCCGTCCGTTGAAAGCAGGATCTCAAGATCACGGTTCCATGCCGGTTGACGTGTACGCTCCTCACTCGCAGAGAACACATTGTCTATCGCGCACTGAAGTAAAGCTGCAGCATGAGTACAGTCGCCGTTAAGAAAACACGCACATTTCAGACGTAGATGCGGGAAAGGTAAGGAAGACGCATATTCGATCTCGCTTCGATAGGACACACCTTTTGCACGTACCCGCGCCCAGACGCGCTGGTCTTCCCATGTCACGTCTTGAACGTCACCGCGTTTGAATGCAAGCGCTCCTTGTGCCCATAGAGCATGACCGACACATGCCGTTGCCCCCTCCTCGCCACAGGAGAGTAGCGCTGCGCGGATCGGTGATGTGTCCATCCCTTCAGGATAATCCACACTCAAAAGAAGCCTCACATTCATATATCCCCACGAGGCTCCACCCATGATGATTCCACATCAAAAGCAGATCTGGAGAAGAATCAGACTTCACTCGAAGGTAATGAGTCTGCGGGTCATGGGACATATCCTCGGCTGGTTCAGACCACCATTGCTGAGGCACAGCCCATGGTCCATGCCAAGACAGAACGTGATATCGGTATTCTTCTCCAAAGGCACAGACTTTTACTTCTTGAGGGCTGCTTGTCAAAGCAGATCGTCCATTAACACGTACATCTACTTTTCGGAACCCCTCGATCTTTCCATAGACCTCCGCTGGATATGGATGGACGCATAGCCTTGATGGAGCGTCTTCGATTCCCCCTTCAAGACAAGTCACTTGTTCTTTTTCTTTTCTTTCATCAACAGAGGCGAATCCTGCGCGTTGAGTGGGTGAATATCCAGGAATGATACGAGGAATACGAATGGCATTTTCGCCTTTATAGGCACAAATTTTTCGCAAAACAGAATCGCGTTGAGATGACTCACCTGCCCGCCATAAAGCTCGTGAAGCCCCCACACGCTCGCAGTGCTCAGCCCGCACATTCACGCGTACAAAGCCCTGCTCACTTTCAGAAGCAGACAACCAAGCAACCAACTGCCATCGAATTCGATCGGCAATTTCATCTTCCTCTCCGTCTATCCCCCACCATTGCCGTTCATAAGATTGCGATGCAGAATCTTGAGCACTCACAGCGATACTGGAACAGCGCAGTCCACGAGAATCCAACTTTTCGCAGATTTGATGTGCTAAGCGTCGCGCACAAAATGTAACTTGCTCCTCGCGTTCAAGGCTCTCTTCACATTCTTCTTCCACTTGAAGATCGTCGAGAAGAATCTGCCTCTCAGGAAGCCATAGATCTTTTCCCGTGAAGAGTTCCCACACATGTTTTCCAATGCTGCCAAAACGCGAATACAGGGCAGCAGATCCCATTTTCCGAATATCGATTCCTCTTGTAATCCCAGCAGAATGACACGTCTGTACGAACTGAGAAAGTGCGCTTTGCTGTTTTGGTGGAAAAAGAGAAAGGCACTGATGGACTTCGAGATGATCAAGAAAATCTTGAGTGTCTTCTGGGGCAAGAATTATGCCGCGCCTGGCCGCGCCATAACTTGCAAGAGGTCCAGAAGCTATTCCAACGTTGCTCTCTGAACCGGTGCAATCTGAAATAGCATCAACAAGATTTTCAGCTAATTGCGCTTCTCCCCCGCTCCAGCGAGCAGCTCCAGCAGCCGGAGCCCAGGCAAGCCCCGGATAAATGCAGGCTATTCGAGCGATCCACTGCTCGCATGCCCGCAAAATTACTTCAAACGAAGAAATTTCCCGGCGCATATCGAATGGAAGAACTAAAAGATCAGGGCATAAATACCGGGCCATCGATACTTTCATCCCCTGCCTGACACCACATTTTCGAGCAGGCGGAGTGACGACCCGTATATATCCTCCTGTTTCAATTGCACCATGAGTTCCGGGAGGAATGTCAACAACCAAAGAATTCACAGGCCAATTAGGGATCCACACCATGACATAGCGCATATCAAACAGCCTTTCGTCTTTCATAGATTTGATCGCACCAGAGCCTGCTCATCCCTCCCCACGAGACAGCAGTAAAAAGTGCAGCTCTTTCTTGACGTACTTGAGCGCCGAGACGACGCATATCGCCAATCTCTAAGGGACACTTTCCGAGATAAAGAACCCTGTAGTGAGGAAGGAGTAAAGAGACGATGCGCGCGTCTGCCGCGGAGGATGGAACATGCACGCAACGCGCAAGATCAAGGCCTTGCTTGGCGGCGTATTCCCATCCAAAGTCATCAGCACCTATGAGGGCACAGGAGTTTTCTTCATCGGTGAGCGCCACTAAAATTCGGGTCAACAGCGAGTAGTTATCCCCGAATTCCCACACACCCGTACAACTTGATACACGTTCCCAAGACGCTTGGTTTTGCTCAATCCCCAAACGAGTTTCAACATCATTCAAAACCTGGCGGGCAATATCTAGACGCGTCACACAACCACCCCAATCGAACAAGTGTTCTATTAGTGTATGTGGCTCCGCCTCATTTGCGTCCACTTTTGATCCACTTCGAGAAGTGAAAGAATAACGCCATGCATCTCTTTGACCGCCCGGCCGCCCCGAATCCTTATGACGCTTTGCCGCCGACCCAGACTTTTACTCTTGAATCCAACGACCTGACTGACGGCCGGCCCCTTCCCTTGCTCCATAGCGCGCAGGGAGGAAACGTCTCACCACATCTGCAATGGAGCGGATTCCCTCAAGAAACAGAGAGCTTCTTTGTTTCTTGTTTTGACCCAGATGCCCCGACCCCTTCAGGTTTTTGGCATTGGATGATCGTCGATCTCCCCTCTTCATGCACTTCCCTTGCCCAGGGGGCTGGGCGCTCAGATCTTGAACTCGATGGAAGCGCCTTCCATCTACGCGGAGACCACGGCGATCATTCCTACTTCGGAGCAGCACCTCCAGCGGGAGATCGCGCACACCGTTACATCTTTTCGGTCCACGCGCTTGATGTCCCCACCTTGCAATGTGATGACGAGATCTCTTTGGCGATGTACTCGTTCCTCGCAATCGAGCATTCCATCGCCCGCGCCACTTTGACCGCTACTTTCTCTACCCCACTGAACTGACATGCTTCACATCATTTTTCTTGAACCTGAAATCCCCGGAAACAGCGGAGCTGCAATCCGCTTAGCAGCCTGCACGGGAGCCTTCCTTCATTTGGTCGAGCCCCTGGGATTTGATATGTCCGATACCAAGCTCAAGCGCGCAGGCTTGGATTACCACGACCTCGCACATGTCAAAGTCCATCACACCTTCGATGAGGCTCTTGCAGAGGTTCCAGGGAGGATCTGGGCTTTCACCGGACACGCATCACGCCACTACAGCGACATCACCTACGCCGATGGCGATGGGCTTCTTTTTGGCCGAGAATCCGTTGGCTTGCCTGATTGGGCGATGTCTCACCCTCGAGTCAACGAGTGCGTGCGCATCCAGATGCGCGAAGGCATCCGCTCTCTCACCCTTGCAAATTCCGCTTCCATTGCCCTATACGAGGCCTGGCGCCAGCTTGGCTTCCCCGACGGAGTTTAGTGTTTCGCCCCTGTTATTTTTGACGAACGTAAGATCAATCCCGGACGCTCAACTTGCTCGGCGAGCTCAACGATCCTGCGCGGATTCGATAACCACATCCAGATAGCACCGATGAGCGCAACAGCAAGCGGAAGGTAGGAGTAGTCACTCCCAAACGAATTCCACGCATTTCTTACCAGAGCAAGCTGCGACAGATGATTCTGGGCTAATCCACAGACCAGTGGCCCAATAAGCCCTAGAGCAATCATGCACCAACCAAGGATGCGCATGCGTCGCCCATTATGCGTCAAGGCAACGGCGGCAATTACATAAATAAGACCGATAAAGATGGCAGTGAAGCGTACCCACAGTGGCACATCACGGCGATGATACGCATCGACAACGGCCAAGGTAGTAACAGCAAGACTGAACAACCAGTACAGAGCAATGACAAGTCGACCAGAACCACGTGACGGTGGCCGGTTATCTTGAGACTGCTCGTGTACTGCTTCGCTCACATCTCCTCCTTCGTTTAGTGCCATAGTAGTTGTTTTTCCTGAGAAAGCTTGGCATTTTTGACTTCACAACATGTGGGCTGTCTAACCTGTTGAGCAGCTATTTTCTCGCGGACAAATGCAGTGACTAGTGGAAGAATAGGACCTAAGTCGGACATTGAAGGTCCGTTCTCTTCGCTATCAAGGAGTGGAACACGTGAGCGAGTCTGTATACGACCTCGTCATCCTCGGTGCAGGGTCAGGCGGCTATGCTGCGGCTTTACGCGCCTCCCAATTGGGATTGAAAGTTGCCCTTATCGAAGGTGACAAGGTTGGTGGAACCTGCCTCCACCGTGGCTGCATCCCTACAAAGGCATATTTACACGCAGCAGAGACTGCCGATGCGATTCGCGAGTCCGATACCTTTGGAGTCCAAGCTACTTTGCAAGGAATCGACATGGCCAAGGTTGGTCAGTATCGCGATTCCATTATCAACAAGCTTTTCCGAGGCGTTCAGGGGCTGCTCTCTTCGCGCGGCGTTCACGTGATCGAGGGCTGGGGACGACTTGCTTCCCCTGACACCATCGAAGTTAATGGCCGCCGCATCGTCGGCCGGAACATCATTTTGGCAACAGGCTCTTACTCACGTTCAATTCCTGGACTCGATATCAGCGGCCGAATCATCACATCGGATCAAGCACTCCAAATGGAGTGGGTCCCGCAGCGTGCAGTTGTTCTTGGTGGTGGCGTTATTGGCCTCGAGTTTGCCTCTGTGTGGCGTTCTTTCGGCGCGGAAGTCACCATCATCGAGGCGCTTCCACACCTGGCGAATAACGAAGACGAAGCCGTTTCCAAGCACCTTGAACGTTCTTTCCGCAAGCGTGGAATCGCTTTCCACACCAATACGCGTTTTGCAAGCGCCACTCAGGATGATTTCGGCGTTCACGTTGCAACTGAAGATGGCAAGACCTTTGATGCAGATGTTCTCCTGGTTGCCGTCGGACGCGGTCCCGTCACCGAAGGGCTCGGCTTTGAAGAGGCCGGTATTCGCATGGAACGTGGCTTCGTCCTGACCGACGAACGTTTGCACACCGGAGTTGGCAATATCTATGCAGTCGGAGATATCGTTCCTGGCCTTCAGCTCGCACACCGCGGCTTCCTCCAAGGAATGTTTGTCGCTGAAGAGATTGCTGGCCTCGCCCCCAAGCTGATGGATGAGTCCGGTATCCCGCGCGTAACCTTCTGTGAGCCTGAAATCGCTTCTGTTGGCCTGACCGAAAAGCAGGCCCGCGAGAAGTACGGCGACCGTGTGCGCACTGTCGAATACAATCTCGCTGGTAACGGAAAGTCCAATATTCTTGGAGCGACTGGCTTCATTAAGCTAGTCTCCGTAGAAGGCGGGCCGATTGTCGGATTCCACGGCATCGGTGCGCGCATCGGTGAGCAGGTCGGAGAAGGCGAGCTCATGGTCAACTGGGAAGCCTACCCCGAAGATCTCGCAGCGCTGATCCATGCCCACCCGACGCAAAACGAAGCTATTGGCGAAGCAGCGATGGCTCTGGCCGGTAAGCCTCTCCACGCACACAACTAACCTGTCACCGACAAGGAGATTGAACATGGCA
>ERZ773013.1323-NODE-1323-length-14727-cov-3.520992_pt1 | contig 14727 bp, 18 predicted proteins | sample MGYA00511670_ERZ773013 | MGnify/ENA primary metagenome ERZ773013 (study PRJEB29015, sample SAMEA2738120) | human oral metagenome | biome: human oral; feature: human-associated habitat; material: saliva | place: China | collected 2257 ...
AAAAGATTAATAAGTATACTTTAACACCGATTACAGCCGAAGAAGTCTTTACATTTAAGGCAGTTATAGCGGACAATGAGCAAGACGACAGAAATTATATGCCGTTTAATTTAAAAGCTTTACAGGACCTTAAAAAGCTATATCCTGGTAAGACAATGTTAAAAGACCATGACAGAAAGTCAGATAATCAGATAGCCAGGGTATACGATACTGAGTTAGTGCAAAATGCTAACAAGACTACAGAGTTAGGCGAGTTACACACCGATTTAGTGGCCAAGATATACATCATGGTTACCGACTCAAATAAGGACTTAATTACCGAAATAAAAGGTGGTATTAAGAAAGAAGTATCAACGTCAACGGTGGCTAAAAAAATGGTATGTAGTATATGTGGGTGCGACAATATGAAAGAGTATTGCAGACACTGGCCAGGTAGAGAATATGACCAGGTAGACGCAAACGGCAAGTCAACTAAGAAAAGATGTAAGATGTTGCTTGACGGAGCTAGTGAAGCATACGAATTGTCATTCGTGGCAGTACCGGCACAACCAAGAGCTGGAACAACTAAGAGTATAGGTTTTACTAAACCAGTGGAAGAGCCAGTAAAAGAAATACCTAAAGAAGAAAATACAAAAATCGAAGATGACAAAATGGTAAAAGATACGCAGGTTAAAGATAGATTAGCTAAAGTCGTATCTTTTTTAAATGAAAAAAATTAAGGGGGATAAAAACAATGAATAAGAAAATGAGAGAATTACTAAATGCTATCAATGAAAAGACTATACAGGCTAAGTTTTTCATGGAAGAAGAAAACAAGGACTTAGATAAGGCGGCCGCTTTACTAGACGAAGTGGAAGCATTGCAAAAAGAATACGAAACTGAAGAAAGACTTTACAAGCTTAGTAAGGAAGAAAATACGCCTACTGATAACCAGGTTAAAGACTTAAAGACTAAGGAAGTGAAAAAGTCAGCAATAGAAAAATTTGCAGAAGACGCTAGAAATGGGTTTATCGTTAAGGCCGGAAAGTTGGCCGAGGGAGTGCCAGCAGACGGTGGATATGTAGTACCGGAAGATATTCAGACTAAGATAAACGAATACAAGACAGCTAAGGCGTCATTACTTGACCTGGTAAGCGTTGAAAAGGTAAACACTAACAAAGGTCAGAGAACGTACAAGAAGAGAGTTCAGCAGACAGGATTTACAAAAGTTGGCGAGGGTGGTAAGATTTCAGCTAATTCAACTCCACAGTTTGAAAGAATATCTTACGAAATAGCAAAATACGCGGGTTACCTACCAGTCACAAACGAGTTACTAGCAGATAGTGACCAGAACATAGCCAATACAATTATGGCGTGGTTAGGTGATGAGTCGAGAGTAACTGCCAACAAGCTAATCTTAGACAAGATTAAGACTAAGACAGCTACCGACTTAAAGAATTTAGACGGTATTAAAAAGGCCCTAAATGTAACTCTAGGACAGGCGTATAAGCCAACATCTAAGATAGTAACTAATGATGATGGACTACAGTACCTAGATACGCTTAAGGATACTAATGGTAGGTATCTACTTGCACCAATGCCAGGTGATACTATGGCAATGGGTCTACAGGTTGGACCTAACATTATACCAGTATTCGTAGTACCTAACGCAGATATGCCGACTGATACTAAGAAAATTCCATTTATCATAGGAGACCTATACGAAGCTGTTACTTATTGGGATAGAGCGTTAACTACTATTACTATATCTAGCGTGGCTAGTATAGGCACTCTTAACGCATTTGAAGAAGATTTGACACTTTATAGAGCGATAGAAAGAGAAGACGTTACATTAAAGGACTCAGACGCCATTGTAAGAGGTTTCATAACATCAACGGAAGCCTAATATTAAAAAGTATTTAAAGGGCCTCTAAAGGCCCTTTAAATAGGTTGAAAAAATGCGAGGTGGTAAAATGGTAGTAACAATTGACGAAGTATGTAACTACATAGGGATAGACTACCGGGATACTATGATAGATAGTAATATTAACCGTATTATTAAGACGGCAGATAGTATACTAAAAGGTTCTATTGGGGATAATTACCCTACTGATGACCCTAGGGCTAAGGAGTTAGCGTTAATCATAGCCAATGACTTATACGACAATAGACAGGCCGAGACAAATACTTTAACTGGTAATACAAGGCGTCTAGTTGACGATATGAGCCTACAATTAAGATTAGAATTGAGACGAGGTAAAAAGAAATGAGAAGAGTATACGACAAGCCGATTATAATTCAACAAATTGACGAGGATACGGAAGAGTGGAGATTACTATATACGTTACATGCTAGCGTTAATAAGAGCAAACAGGGAGATGAGTATTTAAGTGCGGGAGCTATACAATCCAAGCAAAAGCTAACATTTGAAGTTAGATATTTTAAGGAGATTGAAGCTATCGAGCTAAATACTCAGAAATATAGAATTTTGTTCAACGGCAATATTTACGATATTTACGATTACGACGATTTCCAATACCGTCATAAAACAGTCAGACTATTAGGAGTGAGTCAGTAATGGCGGATTATAATATTCGACCCGACGAGTTGGTAGAAACAATTAGTAAGACACTAACGGACTACCAGAAGAATATAGTTAATAAAGCCCTAAAGACCGAGACCAAGAAAGCAATGACCAAGTTAGTTAAGATGACTAAGAGCACCGCCCCAGTTGGACGTAGACAGAAACATTATAAGGATAGTATCAAGTCAAAAATCAACTACAACGCGGACAGGGCCACCGGCTTCTCTTATGGTGAGTTATGGTACGTCGACGGAGCGGACTATAGACTAACACACTTGTTAGAACATGGTCACCAGCTTAGAAATGGTAAGCGGTCTAGGGCTTTTAAATTTGTCGAAAAGGCGTATACCGACGTTGAGCAAGATTATATTAAGTCGTTAACAGAGGCGATAGAAAATGATAGATAAGATTTTAGAAGCAAGCGGGTTTGTCAAAAATGAAACTTATAAAAAGACTAGATTTATCAAGCCACCTAAGAAAACTTATGCGGTGTATAATGACGACTACAGCGTTAGCGGTAGTGATGATATAGCGTTACTAATACGAAAATCGATTACTATAGAAGTATATGAGTATAGGCCGGATAAAGAGGTTATAAGAAAAATTGAAAATTCATTAGACGCCTATTACCCGTTAATGGTCGACGGTTGGAAAAAAGAGGACCGATATTATATAGACAGCGAGAATATATATCAGACTGTTTATACATTTGAATACATAGAAAAGAGAGGAGTTTAAAAATGGCAGAAAAAAAGACTGAAAAAATAAGACTAGGGTCAGGTAAATTATACTGTATGGAATTTACGGGAACATTGCCGGAAACTAGTGCGATTTGTAAGGAAGCTAATAGACTGGGATATATCCAGGGCGGAGCCACAATAGAGTACAAGCCGTCATTCTACGAAGCTAAGGACGACTTAGGATATGTTAGTAAGAGTATACTAACAGAAGAAGAAGTAACCCTAAAGTCCGGTATATTAACGTGGAACGGGGCGACACTTGAGAAGTTGTGCTCTACAGCTAGAGTTACTGAGGATAATGCCAAGAAGCTAAGGACTGTAAAAATAGGTGGAGCTGGTAACTCTAATGGTAAAAAGTACGTATTGTGTTTTCATCATACCGACAAGGCCGACGGCGACGTTTGGATAATGATAGTGGGAGCAAATGAAAATGGTTTTGATATGGCGTTCTTAAAGGACAAGGAAACTGTAATAGACGCAGAATTTAAGGCCCTACCAGGAGACGACCAGGGTACGTTGATTACGTTCATAGAAGAAACAGAAAAGACAGTATAGTAAATGATTTAAAGAGGGGCTTAACGGTCCCTCTTTTTTTAGAAAAAAAATTAAGGAGTGAATGAAATGGCGTTAGATTTTAATACTATGAAAAAGGCAAGTTTAGAGATTATATTAAACGACGAGAGGCAGACTAAAATACATCTATATACACCGAGTAAGAAATTATTGACAGAGCTAGTAGGGTTGTCAAAAGGGTTAAGCACTATCACAGATGACACTATCGATATAGAGGATATAGACCAGTTATACGCGATTTGTGCTAAGGTCATGAGTCGTAACAGAGAGAATATTACTATTTCTAGTGATAAGCTAGAAAGCATTTTTGATATGGAAGATTTAATAATATTCCTAGAAGCTTATATTGAATTTACTACAGAAGTACAATCCTCAAAAAACTAGCCGTCCCGTACTATCCATTAGAAGAAAGTACGGGTCATAAATACGAGGTTACAACATGGGACGACCATTTAGTAAGTGAGTATACAGGGTTAAATATGCTAGAAGTCCAGGAGTTAGATATAGTTGATTATTTAATATATAGGCGTGACGCTTTTATATACTCATTAAATCAATCTGAGAAAGGACGAGAGTATTTAGATAATGCTTATAGGTTAGAGGAGACTAAGCCGGATATTAACGCCCTACATTCACACTTTAAACAATTTGAGAAAGGGGGTAAATAATGGCCGGGCAGTTAAAAGGTATCACCGTTCAAATAGGCGGAGATACTACTAAGCTAAGTAAGGCCTTAGGTGATGTTAATAGTAAAGCTAAATCGTTACAGTCAGAATTAAAAGGGGTTAACTCACTTTTAAAACTTGACCCCGGTAACGTGACCCTTTTAAAGCAAAAGCAAGACCTACTTAATACCTCAATAGGTAATACTAAGGAAAAGTTAGAGACGTTAAAGACGGCTTTAAAACAGGTAGATAGTGGCGAGGTAAAAGTAACCGAAGCACAATACAGGGACTTACAGCGTGAGATAGTTAACACCGAGCAAAAATTAAAAGGATTGACCGAGGAGCAAAAAAAATTCGGTTCAGTTGGAGCACAACAGATTAAGGCGTTCGGCGAAAGTCTACAGGGCATAGGCGGTAAAATCGAGAACGCCGGGCGTAGCTTCTCCAAGATATCAGCCGTAGCCGGTGGAGTATTAGCCGGGTCAGCAAAATTGGCGTCCGATTTTGGTAACGGTGTAGCTAAGGTAGGTACTATAGCCGACACGTCTAAAGTATCATTGAACAAGCTTAGTAAGGATATGTTACAGCTATCGACCGATACGGGGCGTAGTGCTACAGAGATTGCAGAAGCCACATACCAAGCAATATCCGCTTCCGTCGATACGGCTAACGCGGTTAGTTTTGTTGGTACGGCCACTAACTTAGCTAAGGCCGGTTTTCTTGAGACGTCAGACGCCGTAGACGTCTTGACGACTGTTATAAATTCGTACGGTCTATCAGCTAAAGACGCCGGGAGTATTGCAGATAAATTAATTCAGACTCAGAACGACGGTAAGACTACAGTTAACGAGTTGGCTACTAGTATGGGCAAAGTAATACCTATTGCCAGTGCTTACGGGGTTAATATCGACAACCTGGCGGCCGCCTATGCGAACCTAACTAAGAATGGTATTAGGACGAAAGAGTCCGGTACTTATCTAAAATCAATGTTAAACGAGCTAGGTAAAAATGGGTCAGAAGTAGCCAACGTGCTACAAGAAAAGACCGGCAAAAGTTTTGCCGAGCTAATGGCTAGTGGTATGTCATTAGGTGACGTTCTTAAAATTTTGATGGACTCAGTAGGTGGTAATACTACTGAGTTCGCTAATTTGTGGGGGTCAACGGAAGCTGGTACAGGTGCCTTGACTCTTATAAGTAAAGGCGTAGATGAGTTCAATAATGAATTATCTAAAATGCAAGGGTCGACCGGTAATACCGGGAAAGCCTTAGAGAAGCTAGACACACCTAGTGCGAGAGCAAATAAAGCTTTTAACGCATTAAAAAATACCGGTATTGAGTTAGGACAGACGCTACTAGAAACACTAGCTCCATTATTAAAAGACCTAGCCGAGAAACTACAGCAGTTTGCTAAATGGTTCGGGGAGCTAGACCCACACACTCAAAAATTAATAATAGGCATATTGGCCATTGTAACGGCTATAGGTCCACTATTAATTGGAGTTGGTAAATTTGTAGTTGTAATCGGTAAAATCATAGCGATTGTACCAGGTGTAATATCTATCCTAGGCACGTTAGGAAGTGCTTTTACTGGGTTATTCACTCTACTAATGGCTAACCCTATAGGCTTAATTGTGGCCGCCGTAGTTGGTTTAGGAGTAGTTATTTACAAGCTATATCAAAATTGCGAAGGCTTTAGAAATGCAGTAGACGCAGTATTTCAATGGATAAGTGAGATACCGGGTAAGATAGCAGAGTTTTTCACCGATACGGCTACTAAATTTATGGAGTGGGGCAGTAAAATGCTTGAAAGTGGTGTAACTAGTGCTAAGCGTATTTTATCTAATGTGGTTAGTATCATGACAAAATTACCCGGTCAAATTTGGAACGCTATTAAAAGTGCGATATCTAATATGGCCCGTTGGGGCAGTGAGATGATAAGTACGGCCAGTAGTAAAATGCGACAAGTTGCAAGTACCATATACAACGCCGTTAAGAACGTACCTAAACAGATGTTTAGTATCGGTAAGAATATTATATACGGTATAGCTAATGGTATAGGCGACGCAGTAGGGTATTTATACGACAGCATTTGTGAGGCGTTAAGTGGCTTAGTTGACAAGGCTAAGGGGTACTTAGGTATTTTCTCACCATCTAGGGTAATGGCTAAAGAAGTAGGTGCATTTATACCGGCTGGTATAGGTGTTGGTATTGAAAAAAATACCGACGAAGCAACAGACCCGCTAGAAGTATTAGTTAATGATATTGTTGACACAGGCAAGACCGGTATTAATTTAGAGCGTAACCTATCGGCTACTTTTAAAACGCCGGATAGATTGGGAGCAATAAGCCTATCCGATATAATTAAGGTCATTGAAGTAAGTTGTGACAAAGTGGCAAATGCTTGTAGCAGAGATTTATATATCGACAAGAAAGCTTTAATAGGCGAGACAATCGACGAGATAGACGCACAGTTAGGATATAAATACAATTTGAGAGCGAGGGGGGTATAGGAAATGAGACAATTAAAAATAGGGCCAATTAGTACGTATGGTACATGGGGTCTTTTATTGAGTGACAAGCGTATTACCACACCCGAAATCAAAACGTATATTATCGATATACCCGGTAGAAGCGGGACCCTAGACTTAACCGACATAATGGGGGGAGTGAGATATAACGACCGAGAAGCAGAATTTATATTGACACCGATTGAGGGTAATTATTCTCAACGAATGGAAAAATATAAAGAAGTCGTAAAGTTTTTTCACGGCAAAACTGTATATGTGGAAGAGCCGGACAGACCGGGAGAGTCACTACTAGGCTGTTGGCAAGTCAGCGAACCTAATAAAATTGCGGGGGACCTCTTCAATTTTAGAATATATTGTAAACAAGTATATCCGTTTTACTTAACCAATGAGGTCGAATTGGTGGAGCGTCGAATTAGTGGTACTGGTACAGTGGAAATAAATTATACTGGCGAAAACAACGCCACACCAACGGTTAAATTTACCGGGAACGGGACAATATCAATCGAGGGTAGCGACGTTAACTACAATTTAACCCGTAATGGAATGCGATATAGTGGAATAGTGTTAACGCCAGGGCGTAACGTGTTCACTGTAACAGGAACTGGGACCATTACATTTTTATACCAAAATCAAGCATTATAAGGGGGTGAGGTTATTATGTATAAAATATATTGTGACAATGATTTAATATTTGATTTATCAAACGATACGTCTTTAATCTCACCTATTGTAAAATTACAGGATAATAACGCCGGTACGCTAGAGTTTTCAATGGCACCTGGTGCCTACTCTTACAATAAGATTAGGAAAATGAAGTCGGAAATAGTAGTCTATTCAGATGGTACGCCTATATTCGTTGGTCGACCTATTGACGAGACTATCGACTTTAAAAATATCAAAAAAATAACTTGCGAGGGAGCGTTGGCGTATTTGAACGATACTATACAGCGTCCGCATGAATACCACAGTATGACGATTAGAGGATATCTAGAGACCTTAATAGCTATCCATAATCAGCAAGTAGGAAATACTAATTTACAATTTCATGTAGGTATGGTGACGGTGCACGACCCTAACGACAGTATTTACAAATACACTAATTGGGAGTCGACGTTACAAGTAATCAAAACTGATTTACTTGATAAATACGGGGGCCATATTAGGATAAGGCTAGAAGCAGATAAGAAATATATTGACTATCTCGCAGAATATCCTAGAACCAATACACAAATTATTGAGTTTGGGAGTAATTTACTTGACTTTACCAAAAGCATTGACGCCACGCAGATAGTCACAGCAGTTATTCCACTGGGAGCAAGACAAGAAGAAAGTAGTATCAAAAAGCTTGAAGAGAGGCTTACAATTAATTCTGTAAATGATGATTTGGATTATGTGTATAGCCCTAGTGCGGTCGATAATTACGGGTGGATATTTAAGACCGTAACTTGGGACGACGTCAACACACCGTCGATTTTAAAGCGTAAAGGCGAAGAGTATTTGAAAAGTATCCAGTTTGAAAACGTGGTATTAAAAGTACAGGCTATAGATTTACATATGGTCAATAGTAACATAGAGCAATTTAAATTACTCGACCAGGTTAGGGTTATTTCTGAACCTAATGGCCTTGATAGGATATTCCCGGTCACAGAGCTAACCATAGATATCACTAACCCCGAGGCTAATACAATTACACTAGGGAGCACGCAAGTACAAGCCATGAGCGGGTCTGCCGTGAGTTCTAACGCGGAGATTTTAAAAAGGATTGAGGATATACCACCACCTAGCCAGGTTATAGATGAAGCCGTTAAAAACGCTACCGAGATACTTAATAACGCGTTAAATGGCCATATAGTCAAGCATAAAGACGAGCTTTTAATTATGGACACGGCGGACTTGAAAACAGCTACTAAAGTCTGGCGTTGGAATTTAAACGGTCTTGCCTATAGTAATAAAGGATATAAAGGCCCGTATGAAATGGCCATGACCATGGACGGGTCAATAGTTGCCAATAGAATTACAACAGGTACACTAAAGGGTGGTAAGGTCCACTTTAATTTAAATAAAGGAACATTTATTTTAGGTGAGTCCGAGACTGATTATATGTTAAAATTCGACGGTAGCACTTTAAAATTTGGATCCGGTGCGATAGCGTCGAGCAGTCTAACACAGGAGTTAAAAGACGAGCTAAAAGGTGAGGACGCCACTGTATACGAGTGGATAAAGGACTGGAACGGGACGTATACCGAGATAGACGGTCGTAAAGTCGTATCGCCTAATATTTACGCGGGTAATAGCGACGGTGGGGTTTTCTTTAACGAAAGTGGGTTATATGCTAAAAAAGGAGACGCAACGACAGCCTGGATAAGTAACGACGGGTCCGGCTTTTTTGGAAATTCAGAAAATAATATTGCTTGGGATACTAACGGTAATATTAGGCTACCTACAATAACTACAGACGCAATATATCCTGGTAATAGTGAGCGTATCGTACTGGAACACGGGTACGAGCCGGGGTCTAATGACGCTAAATCTATCGACGCGACGGGCGACGCGATAAGGCTAAAATACAGTGCGACCGGGTATTTGAGCGTCAGTGCAACGGGTATAACCGGCTATCGTGGGGGTGAAAGAAAGTTTGCAACAGCCGGACCATTTGACGGGGTATCTGTCGCAGATGGTGCTGTAATGAATATAGAGGACCCATCATCTATAATGGTAGTACATAGCGATAGGTTTTGGGTCAGATGTGGAGGTAGTGCTGTCCTTATAGCGGACGACGAGGGCGTATACTCAAGCACAGCTAAGCTAAGTTCAGACGCCAAGTTAAAAGAAAATCTATGCAAACTCGATGATACTACAGTCATTCGTAAGAATGACAATGTAAAATTTAATAATTTAACTAGTGATGACGTATTTGACTTTTTGAAAAATACGTCATTATTTAATTACAATTTTAAGGGTCAAGATAAGCCTAAGTTTTCACTTGTCGCACAGCTTGTGAAAGGACCGGTTCGAAATGTAATAGTTGATTATAACAAGATTAACAATACTTATGCTATTGATGTATATAATTACGCGTCAATAATTCACGCCGGCGTACAGGAAGAAATTAAAAAGCGAGAGAGCTTAGAGGCTAAGGTAGAGACTTTAGAGTCTGATATAAAAAAGTTAAAAGAAGAATTAGCATTAATTAAAAATATGTTACCTACCAACAAGTAGGTAGAAAGGGGGCCACAATATGGGAATAAGAGATATTGGGAAAGCCAGGTATGAGATTACCATGAAAGACGGCTATATCGACGATTGTTACGCTACTCAATATGACACAGCGAGAGTATTTGAATTTCAAGTATTTAACGATTTACAAATGGTAAATCTATCAGGCGTCACTATAAAAATGATGGTAGAACAGGGTAGTAAAGTTGTGTTTGCAAATGGCACGATTACAGACGCGAATAAAGGAATTTTCCAGGTAGTGTTAAATTCTGAAATGCTTGAGAATGACTCAGTCCACTATGCACAAATTGAGATGTCAAGCGACGGGGAGTCTATCCAGTCGCCACCTTTTAAGATTAAGATAGGTAAGTCAATAAAAACGGGTGCTAAAGCCGGAGTTAATATAGTCGTTGACTATGCAAAGGTAAAGCAGTATATAGACGAAATTACTTATATCAGAAACCACACAGACGAGCTAAGAGGTCCTAAAGGCCAAGACGGGACGGTAGCGTTCCACGATTTAACACCTACTCAAAGGGCAATGTTAAAGGGTGACCCCGGGCCTAAGGGTGAACCTGGTGCCAAAGGTGACAAGCCAGTAATTACTATTCAAAATGGTAATTGGCACGTGGACGGCGTGAACACTGGCCAAAAAGCCAAGGGCGATAAGGGCGAGCCTGGACCTAAAGGCGACCCTGGCATTAACGGTACACACGGAGCAAAAGGCGACCCTGGACCTAAGGGAGACAAGGGCGAGCCTGGTTTACCTGGAGTAGTTCGCGTGTTGACTCAAGCAGAGTATAATAATTTAACTATTGCTCCAGGCGATACTACTTTTTATTTAATTAAGAAAGCGAGGTAACCATGGCCACTTTAAATTTAAATAATGAGAAAATAGATAAGTTGTATATTGGTGGTCAGCTGATTTGTGGTGGTAACGACGGTTACGCCACAGGTGATATCGTGCCGGTCAACAATATAAAAGAGGTATATAAATTATCCGACCTAAAAACCGAAAAGTGGAGTTTCCAGGCAGATAGTAGGTCTATTAAATGTATTACCGCAGACAAAGACGGCAACGTATATGTTGGTAGCGATTGGGAAGGTAAAATCATCAAGCTAGATAAAGATGGTCAAAAAATATGGGAAACTACTGGTTTCGGGTCATTCTCAGTACATTCTATCGAAGTGGACAAAGATGGTAATGTTTTTAGCGAGATTAAAGGTTCACTTAAAAAAATAAGTAATGACGGCAGAGAAATTAAGGAATTGGCACAATTTAATAACAGTGTTGACAAAATAATAATAGATGATGGTTATATATATGTAACCAGCTACAATAGCCTTATAAAGCTTGACAAAGACGGTAAGAGTATTTGGACACACCAAATACCAGGGTTCATTAGAGACGCTTATTTGAGTGATGATGGAAATATCTATATAGCATTTCCCGGCGAAATTAGGGCAATCAATACGGCTTATGGTCAAAACGTAAAAAATTTATTCGGGTCAATGGACGTGGAGATATGGTCTGTAGCTACCGACGCCGACTATGTATATTTTTGCGATAATGATAATTCAGTAAGTAAGTTCACTAAAAACGGAGATATATTGTGGAGAAAAACGTACTCCGCACGACCATACAAAATTGGAGTAGATGAGCGAGGGCACGTATTCGTTGGGGCTCATGACGCACTAATTGAATATAGTCCAGATGGCGAAGAGCTAAGAAAATATTTGCCAGGGTCAAGAATAACAGATTTGAAGTTAGACAATGACGGAAATATTTACACAAAAAAGCAACACAAATTCGCATGTAAGCTAAGTTCGACAAGAGACTTGATAGGATATGAGATTTTAAAAGATAAAGGAGAGTAAATAAAATGACACCAACAGATATTTTTGAATTTTTCAGGGCGTGTGTACATACGCCCGAGGGGAAGGTAATATTTATACTCATGCTTATTGCAATAGCTATGATTATAGATTTTATAACCGGGACAATCGCAGCGGTAGTTAACCCGGAAATAGAATTTAAATCTAAAGCAGGTATTAACGGGATACTCAGGAAGATAGCTAGCATGCTACTGCTTATAGTATTCTTGCCGGTTAGCGTGCTAATACCTAATGGGGCAGGACTTGCACTAGTATATACGCTATATGGTGGATATTTAATATTTGAAATAAAATCGATAATTGAGAATATCGGCAAGAACGGAACAGATACAACACTTTTTAAAAATATACTGAGTAAATTTTCCGGAAATACTGAATTTAAATAATATATAAGGTGGTCGTTATGGCCACCTTTTTTTAAGATAGGGGGGATATTATGTTAGTATTTAAATATAAACCTATTAGCAATAAACGTCAGATAGGTAGAGTTAGAAGCAAGTCAGATATAAAATTCTTAGTAATTCACTACACGGGTAATTACTCACCAGGTGCGACAGCCGAGGCCCACTATAGATATTTACAAGGTGCCCTTAGGTACGGTTCGGCCCACTATTTCGTAGATGACAAGCAAATAATACAGGTTATAGGTGATACGCTAGAGGCCTGGAGCGTTGGCGATAACCAGGGTAGAGGTCACGCCTTAAATGGCTGCACAAACTACAATTCAATATCTATTGAAATGTGTGTTAATTCGGACGGTAATTTTGATATGACGTATTTTAATACGGTCGAATTGGTCAAGGAATTAAAACGTCAATACCCTAACGCCAAAGTATGTAGGCATTATGATGTCACTACTAAAAATTGTCCGGCATTCATGGTTAGTAATGTGTTAAAGTGGAAAAAGTTTTTAAACGATATAACTTTACCGAGGGCATTAGAAATAGATATATCCAAGGATAGTACGGCTAAAGTAATAGGAACGTCTAACTTAAAACAGTCCAATGCTAATACATTTGAGACAGCCGGCCACTGGGACTACTCTAAGGGTTATTGGTCTTTTATTGAGGACAGCGGTAAAACTAGAACGGGTTGGCTAAAATACAACGGCAGTTGGTTTTATTTAGACAATAAAGGAAAAATGGTTACAGGTTGGTTAGAATATAATAACGCCTGGTATTATTTCGACGACAATGGTTATATGATTACCGGTTGGCTAAATTACAATAAGAATAAATTTTATTTCGCTTATAGCGGTAAAATGGTAACTGGAAAACAGACCATAGATGGAAAAGAATATATATTTAATGACCAGGGTTATTTTATCAAATAAAAAAGGGGGACCGGTTGGTCCCTCTTATTTTTTTTACTATTCTGCAATTCTTAAAATAATCTCGTCCATTGCTGAATTGTAGTATAGTGTGTTTTCGATTAAATCTTCTAAAGTATCCTCAGCGTCTAGGTTTTTTGAAGCTTCTTCAATCTCTGATACTAGCTTGTCTTCTAGTAGTTCCCACTTTTTGCCGTCCATGTTACTGTAATTGTCTTGCACGCTTTCAATAAATTTTCTTACTTCCTTAGTGATTAGATTTGTCATTTTCTTAGTCTCCTTTTAATATTTTCTTAGCAATTCATAATATTCATTACATAGTTCATTGAAAATCAACTTGTCACGCGTCGCACGTGCGAATAATATATTTAAAATTTCAATCATTATTCTGTCGTCCATTGTTCCCTCGTCTGAGTTGGCAAGCTCTTTTTGACTCTCTAGTATTTCCGATATTTGATGAAATAACACTGCTTTAAAGTGGTCTACTTCAAGTTGTGTAAAGTCGTCAAATGTTTGCTCGATATTGGTAAATTTAGCTTGCATGGTCTCAATATGCTTGCCGACCGACATATTATTATCGTTGGCCGATTTAATTAATTTGAAATACGCTTCCTCGTCTATATCTAATTTAACTATACTCATATTATACCTCCCATAGATTATTCTATTTTTTTATCTCAAAAAATTTTTGATAAATAGGGTCTTCCAATTCGGCACCACCTGGGTTGTGCTGCCACATATCAACCGAAGCCTTATCAAAATCACTATGCAACCACTCTTTTATATAGTCAATATCTATTTTTTGAAATTCTTTTTTAACAGCTGTCTTACTAACATTTTTAAAGAACGCGTTATCGAACCCATCAGTTATACACTGGCCATTTTTTTCGGCTACTATAGTGATGTAATAATACGCGTTATTAACGTCCTCGTCAGCTTCTATAATTATTTTCTCACCGTCAAAACGTGCAATTACGGCGGGGAATTCTTGAGATAGTCCCATTTCTCTAACCCAGGTTACGGGTAGACTAATACGCGTTGAAATGTTTCCGGCTCCTGATTTGTTATAACTTACTTTTAATGTTCTTGTTTCTTGTTTCTCGTTCATGTTTACCCTCTCTTTTTAGTTTGATATATTTATATATTATAATAGCGTACAACAAAATACAATATCTAGTAGTAATTATTGATAACTAGAGGCTAATTAGCCTCTAGA
>ERZ773013.1325-NODE-1325-length-14712-cov-4.388961_pt1 | contig 14712 bp, 24 predicted proteins | sample MGYA00511670_ERZ773013 | MGnify/ENA primary metagenome ERZ773013 (study PRJEB29015, sample SAMEA2738120) | human oral metagenome | biome: human oral; feature: human-associated habitat; material: saliva | place: China | collected 2257 ...
CGGGACACGGCTTCAAAGTCGGAGGATTCTCGGTGCTTCCTTATCCGCTGAGTCACTACAACACAGATGGCACCAAGTGCCCTACGGTCGGCTTCCTCATCACGCACACAGATTGCGGACGGATATGCATCTTCACGGACTGCGAGAGCTTCACAAGGGAAGTCATGACGGACGACGGACTGAGATACGTTCCATACGACTTCCCGGATGTGTCTCACTGGATGATGGAGTGCAACTACGACAATGCGATTATCAACCGCTCGAAGCACATCCCCGACTTTGTGAAGAACCGCATCAAGCATTCGCACATGAGCCTGACCAACACGCTCAAGGTTGCCAGACGGGTTGACCTCACAAGCACCCGGGAGATCCTGCTCATCCATATCTCCGACGGAAATGCGGATGACCGTAAGTTTGTCCGCGAGATGAGAGCAGCCACTGGTAAGCGCTGTTATGCAGCTCATGCAGGATTGCTCATAGACTATACACTCTGAAACAAATATCTTATCACCAAGAAAATGAAATTACCCAAAGTTATACAGACAGTCTTCCATGACGAAGACAAAGACATGGATATCGCCCATGACTACTATCTCAACGCCTCATGACTCATTGATCTATGCGATGAGTTCGGATATATGAGACTCGGCGACCGTATCAATCGCGCGCTGGAGGCTAAGCGCCAGAAATGTATAAAGAGATATGGCACTGAATGGGGCAAATTCGTAGTCAATCCCGAAAAGAAACGCAAATTGAAGCGTCGCAAACGGTCCGAAGGATAACAATGATACCAATAAACACTCCCACGCTTGCAGAAATAGGGTAAATTTCGCTTAAAACATCAGAGTAGTATAATTTATCATCCGAACAAAAATAACGCGAATTCAGGCATTAAAATGCAAAGAACAAATGAAAAAGAGTAATCTTCTTGAGAATAACCGCTTCGACGAGTTTGTGCAGATGCTGATTAATGACAGGCATCTTGAATTGTCGACGCTCGCCAAATACGTCAGGATCGTCATCTATTTTCTGTCTCATGCAGAAAGCATTACATACAGAGGCTATCTGAGATTCAGGAAGGATAATTCATCTTTCCTCGCCACTTGCGGATGGGCGCTTCCTGCTGCCCTGAACAGCTATCTTAATTTTATGGGTGCAGGCAGAAAACGCAAGGTGACGGTCAGGAAATCACGCGTCAATATTATGCGAAGCGTCTCTGAAGATAATAAAAAAAATATCAATGATTTTGTGATTTACCTGAGAGGCGAGCGTGATTATTCTCAGAATACCCTGAGTGCCTATTCGCATGACATGCCGGTTTTCTTCTCGTATTTCAATAGGTTTACGCAGGAGAACTGTAAAGAGTTCCTGCTGATGCGTGAGGAAAAGAAGGCCGCTCCAAAGACACTTAATCATTTCGTCGGGGTGTTCCTTCATTTCGCAGCTTTTTGTAAGAAGAACATTCATTTGAGGCACTATAAGACACAGATTGCCGTCTCGCTTGACAATATCCCGACAGAGGACGAATATAAAAGGCTCCTTGAATATCTGAGGGGAAGGTCTGAATTCCCGCCATACAGGCGTACGCATTACTGGATCGTGTTGCTTTTAGGTACGACAGGGATGCGCATATCAGAGCTGTTGCAGATAAGATGGGAGGATATTGTAGCCGGAGAGGTCTCCTTGAAATGCAAGGGGAACAAGTTCCGTGTAATCCGTTTCACCCCGTCCGTGCAGGCGGAAGCCGGGGCTCTGGTAAAGAAAAACAGACTGACGGGCCCTGTGTGTATTTCCAGGAACGGCACGTTAATCAGCCCGCGCGGCATTTCTGTCGGTCTGAAGACGTGGGGCAAGGCTGTCGGCATTGATGAGAAGAAAATGCATGCACATGCCTTCCGTCATTTCTTCGCGAAGCAATATATCAAGAGGGACAGGGATATTGTACATTTGGCGGACATACTCGGGCATGGGAGCATTAATACTACAAGAATCTATCTTGCCCGCACGTCAGAAGAACAACGAAGGGATTTTAACAAATACGTAAACTGGTAACAATGATAAATTTCACAGAAAACAAAGAGAGCAACTTCCGCAAGGCGGGACGCTGCTTCATCAAGACATTCGTCTTTCTCGCCCTTGGTGTCCGTGACACGGTAAGGAGCCTTTCAAAACGGGCCGTAACCGTTATCTTTTGCATTCTGCTGGCTTTGACTGCCGTCGGATGGATGGTCACCTACCTGGGAATGAAAGCCCGCCTCACGACGGCCGAGAGTAACTATTCTAAGCTGGAACAGCATACGGACAGCATCGAGGAAGCCTTCAACATCAAAAAAGAATATTCAAGAATAACATCATACGAATAATGGAAGCAGAAATATCAAACAATCACGGATACATCGTGAAGGCAATCGTCGATTACGACCGCCCTAACTTCGTCCCTGTACGCAAGTTCGTATCGCAGACAGATGCTATAGAGATTCACAACTGGGTACAGGGTGAAAAAGACAAGAAACGGGTCTTAAGGATGACGAAGACACGAGGCAAACCGAAGAAGATAACAAGCTGGGACTTAGGCCAGCCAACGATAAGCAACATATAATAACAACTATGAGTAACGTGCCGATTGTAGGACATTCAGCTTTATTGGCTTTCTTGCTTCCTTTCATCATCATGTTCAGTTTGCCATTCATCGTCGAGATTGTGTTCGTACTTGTGAATCACAAACAAAAACATAACAATAATCGCAGTAGGAGTAAAATATATCAACAAGAACTATTCAAGAATAAACAGATTAATACTAAAAAATTATGACAAACAAGAAATCAATCGCAGAGGCTGTACAGGCAGTTCTTAAGAACAAAGGCGTTACAACCACTGTCAGTGACGCTCTTACCGCCGTGAATACGGCATTCCAGTCAGTGAGCAACTCACTTGTCAGTGGTGAGGGAGCACGTGTCGATTCTTTCGGAACGTTCAAGGTCAAGGATGTGCCAGAACGCCAAGGACGCAATCCGAAGACGGGCGACGTTATCATTATTCCTGCACACAAGTCAGTAGTCTTCAAGGCTGCTGAGGCACTCAAGGCTGCGGTGAATAAATAAGCTGAATTTTTTCATGTGATTAAATTTAACGCTCCAGGCGTAGAGCGGATGTATAAGTAAAGGATTAATTAAACATTATAAAGTCTGCCGCCTGTGAAGGCAGCAGCTTTAAATTCTTTTTTCAGTTAATACTATATTGATATTTCTCCTCCACTCGTGAGAGCCGGGGAGATTTTAAAAAAACAACGGAAAAAGGTCAGATGCTTTGAGGATACGTATTACGACAACGCAAAATATTACTAAGATGAAGAAGGAAGAACTTATTAAAGCCGTCAATGACGGCGACTTTTATTCCATGTGGGATATTCAAGATAATGTCTTTGACGGCTCGACAGGTACTTTAGTAAAAGTAGCGGAAGGATTGAATCGTAAAGATTGCGGCTGGTACATAAAAGCCACGGATGTCTATCTCACAGAGGATGGATACGTCGGTATTACCGGCCCGACAGAACTTACGGTTGAGAAAGAGTTAGGTACCTGGGAAGACTGTTGCAAAGTCACCGCGAGAGAGTATGTCGAAGTAGCAACTTACGCTCCGAAAAAGTAAAACTATGAACAGAAGCAGAAAAAACCGGATTCTTTATGCATCAGACGGCGCACATAATGGTATGTCGTCGACAACGACTAAATCAGAGGCTCTTGACAAGCTTAGAGAAATACTTGAAGAATACTCTTTAATGGAAGTAGATTACTATAACATGGGTTATGCGACAGGCATAAGGGATGCTATTCAGATTGTTGAACAGATTAACAGGGTATGACTATGAATAAGAAAATTTTGTTCTCAGATAAGTTCCTTCTCACCCAGGCTGTGCTGGGCGGAGCGAAGACAATGACAAGGCGATTAGTTCCACAGTCATTATTGGATAAATATGATGTTTGGTACGAGGATTTCATTTACAAGCCGGTAGGCGAAGAAAAATACCTGTCGGTAGAGGAGTATGTGTTAAAGCGCACACGTTACAAGGTCGGCGAAGTCGTGGCCATTGCGCAGTCATACAATACCCTCAACAACAGCGGATATGTTGCTCCGGAATGGTGCGAACATACATGTGAAAGTTCCGCCGGATATGAGAATAAAATGTTTGTCCGTGCCGATTTGATGCCCCACCATATTAAGATTACCGATGTGCGCATGGAGCGCTTACAGAAGATTTCTGACGATGACTGCATGCGTGAAGGCATCATGTATTATACTCCTGCCAACAACCAATGCATTAAGGGTGGATATGGTTATCTCACCTCTGACGGTGGGCTGCATCTATTTGGTACCCCTCGTGATGCCTACGCCTCTCTCGTCGACAAAATCAGCGGCAAGGGGACCTGGGACCGTAACCCGTTGCTGGTGGTATATAGCTTTGAACTTGAAGAATAATAGTCATGGAGAAAGAAATTAGTATTCACCATAATCAACTTAACCCTTGGCATTCCTTCAAAGACGGTGACATACCCGAAGAGCCGAAAGGCGACCGCTCGTATCTGCCGTTTGTTGTCGTTACCGAAGGCGACTATAAGTTCCTTGCTTATTGCGATTATGATGCTTTAAAAAATATCGAGTTCTTCGATGATTGCGAGCTTATGCTTAATACAGTGTATTGGATGGAGATACCGCAACTGCCAAAAGAAAGCGAGGTGAAGAAATGAAGAATATACCTGAACGGATATGGCTCTGTACTGGGCTTGAAAAAGGTGAAGAAGTTAAGGACTTCGATGAGCTGTCGGAAGTAACGTGGAGCAAGGACAAGACAAATGACGGGGATATACCGTACAAGCGGGCACATCGGGTTAACCTGCTCGTAGTGTGCTCATGGATATTTGCTGTCGTATCGGTTCCGATTGCATATCTGCTGTATGTCCCGTACGCGGTATTCAAGACACTGGCAGACGGCGATGAGTTCAGATACTTTTACAGAAATTTCACGGACTATCTGCTGATACCGCTTGAGAGATATGCAAAACGGAAAATAGCAGACAGAAGTCATCGATAAAAATCTTCAAAGACAGAAGAGAAGCCCTGACAGCTCTTCATGATGATAAGCTCTGATGTTTTGTTTGCGGGCGGCGCCTCTCAGCAGGTACCGCCCGTTTTTCATTTAGTTTTGTTTAGTATTGCACCTAACAAACTTAAATAATATTAAACGCACAAAAATAATTTGTTATTTGCTTGCATGTAACAAATAAACTTCGTAACTTTGCAACAGATAAAAGAAAAAGAAACACTTAACACATTTACAGCTATGAAGAAGACATTTGATGTGATGTTCAATGACAGCAGCGACAGTAATTCAAAAGGCTGGTCAGAGAGCTATGAGTACTGTCTTGACTACATTAAGAATTACAACGGTACGAATGAGAGCTACTTCGCGGACTACAAGGGGGGCACAGTCTCTATCGTCTGCAACGAGACAGGCGAAGATGTCTACGACGAAGAGATTAAATAAGTAAAGAACAACTTAGAACAGGGCGGCAACCTATAAGCGGCGCAGTATTTATGACAAATGTAGAGATTAACCTGCAATACGCAGTAGAGGCCTTAGAAGCAGGTAGATTAAGCAGCTATGAAGCTGACTTCATCAACGAGATAAGAGACTACTCAAAGAAAGAGCTGAAAAGCCTTTCTTCGAAGCAATATAAACTCTTGAGAGATATATCACACAAGTAATATTAACCTTAACGCTGCGCTAACGGCATGACGGGCAATTATGATGAAGTTAAACAGATTCTATCTTAGCGACAAGACTGTCGCAGAAATTAACGAAATCGTTGATAATCTTCACTCTGTTACAGAGGGTACGGGTGTATGCTACGACAAGCTGCGCGAGGTCGCAGGGTACCCTGACCGTATCGGCAGTATCAACGCAGAGATAGTCACGGACGGCGATGGAAACATCTATGATATCCGTATTTTCGACCCGTACAATCAGGTCGGGACGAACACGTCCTTCCGTAACTTCGACGGATGGACATATTGGGAAATGGCTTATGAGGACAACAATGGCAATACAATCGACGAAATCTTCGAAGATTTCGGCGGTGAGACGCAAGACGAAATCAGATGAAGAAGAAATACACAGGCTACGGCTACCACGGCGGCGGCCGTAAGCCGACGGGGCGCAGCGAGCCCCTCTATCTGAGGGTCTCTAAAGAGGCCCTGAACAAGCTTGACAAGCTCACTCGCAATAGAAGTGAGTACATCGACAATCTGATTAGACAGCAGTGAAGAAGCAGCCCCGGCAGTGCATCACGCATTGCCGGGGCCGTTCTGTTTCCGCTGAAACTAATCTAATCGTTTGAACAAAAAACTAAAAACTAAAAAACATCTTAAACCTATGAAAAACTAAAATGACAAAAATATTCTTACCAGATTCTTATTGAGCCCCCAACCCCGACGAATGCATCAGGCTTCTTCGAGAATACTCCGTACCCGACGCCGCCTATGATACCGAGGCTGAAAGGGTTATGTTTTGTAACGGTTTGTGTTTTAGTGACCGTCACCGTCCTGTTGTACACGCTTATCGAGTCCAGTCTCGGCTCGTAGCCGCTCACCCAGGCCGTATAAAGCGTATTACAGTACTTTTTCTGCATGCGCGGCACAGTTGCCCACGTCGTGTCTTTCCGTGCGAAATTACGCTGTTTCTGAAGCTCATAGCGTGTCGTGACCTTTTCGTTGTCATTAACGAAAAGGCTGTCAGGGTTGTACACCTTTATTGTCGCCTTCGGCACTTCAGGCTCCGACGGCAGCACGACGGGAATCCGTATGACACCCGTCTGCATGCTGTCGACGGCACGTGGGGCGGCTATGCGGACGGTATCACGCACCGTATCGACGACTGTATGCGTCTCTGTCTCACCTCCGTTATGACTGCCAAGTCCGTACCCGCAGAGCATGCCGCAGAGAAAGCCCGTCACGCCTGTCATCACCATCCCGAATAGTGCCATTTTCCTTGGCACAAAATCCATCTGCTCCATATCCGATAATCTGTTAATGTCGTGTTAAACTCAAATATATTTACACTGCGTTAGTGATTTTGCATTAACTTTGCAGTGCTTATTAATCAGAGGCACCTACCTCTCCGGCAGAAATGCCGAATCTCCCGTCTCGTCTCCGCTGTGAGAAAAGACAGCCCCCGGACCCGTGCCGGGGGTTTTTCGTTGCAGGACGGCATCTTGCAGCGGCCCGTATGGCAATGAAGCTTTACGGAGCTAATGCCGGGAAGGAGGTATCTGCACAATGATTAATAAGCAAAGAGAGGACGGGAGAGTAGAGATATTCTGCAAGTTCATCATCCGCAACGGGAAGCGTGTCTTCCCTAAGAACGGCAGATGTTTCCACTTCTTCCTCTGACGGACAGTAATATCCGTCAGCTCCCTGCGGGGTGTTCACGGGCATCCCGTTTTCTCTCTCCATAATCACAGTGTATAAATCGTATGATTTGCCTTTTTCAGCCACGAGAGCCGGTCCGACATCCCGTTCGTTCCGCCGTTGACAGCCCGTGTCAGTCCCGTGAAGTCATCCTTGTCGGCATACTTGTTGAGGTGCTTCGTCTTCCAGAACCACAGTGCCGACATCAGTGCCCAGTGCGGCTGCTCGAGCATCTCTGGGTGGTTCACGCAGTCAATTCCCAAGTCCTTGGCAAGAGCAGTGTAGTTCGCACGCCCCGTAATCTGTATGTAGCCACGTCCTTTGAAGCGTATGCCGTCGCCTGCTTTCACGTTTCCCAGGTCCTTACGCCCCTCGTAGGCCTTGCCGCTCGCCAGCTCCTTAGTATATGTCAGCCCTGCGCTCTCATGCGCCACCTGGGCGACGAAGTACCGAAGCCTACGCCGTATCTTGTCCCCATCCAACCCGCAGATAGGGGAAAAGCCATAATCGTCATCTACTGCGTTGAAGGTCTTCACGAAATCAAAAATCCTTGACAGCTGCCCGTTCCCGAGCATTGCCCTAAGTTCACTTGCTAACATAATTAATCCTTGTTATATCTGTAAAACATCCAACCGTTTATTCTCACAGCAATGTAGTAGACTACCGAGAACAGTATCTGCATATCATTCTCCGATTGTCTTACCATGCTTTCAAGGAGGTGTCGGTCTGCAAGGTAACGCGAATGATCGTTACCTTTATGGTCGTAGAGGTCATCGTGTATCCTCGCTGCCGTGTCAAATCTCTTGCGGTAAGGAAGGAACCGACGCAACCATTGAGGACCAACGCCCAATCCGTCAATTCCTTGATGCCAGAGAAAGCCTCTTAGTTTCTCAAATACTCCCATGTGTATCCTTTATATCACGTTTACAATACGTTCACGCCCTTCTTCCAGAAGTAGCCCTTGATGCTCATCAGAACAAGAGTTTAGCAGGATAGCCTTTCGTGATGTCGTAGGCCTCCACATCCTCAACTGTAGTCAGTGCTTTCACCTCTGCCTTATGCTGCTCTGTGACGTTAAGTGCCTCGGAAGCATACACTGACAGCTTGTCGAGCATCGCCTGCCAGGTATCGAGAGGATAAGTGAAGCTCTTACCGTTAAACCACTTTGTCATCTCCGTCTTGCCCACATTCCTATAAGCATCAATGCTCTGTCTTATCCTTGCACGCTCCTCGAAGTCAATCCACATCTGAATACCACCTAAAGTGAAGGAGTTCACAGCATCAGAAGAATCGTAGGCAGTGATAGCGCTCAGCTTCTCACGCTTGTATTCCTCCAACGTTTTGGCGGGTTCAACGTACTCCGTGTACCCTGCCTTGATAAGCATGTCCTCTGTAGGGTTGCTCACCATGCGACCGTCGATGATTAAGGAGTCGGTCGCAAATACTCCGTTTTTAACGTATCGTTTCATTTCAGTTCGCCGTAATTAAAATTATCATTTGTCATTGACCCATAGAACTTTTTATTAACCAAGTCCAATAGACCAGCCTTACCATCATTCTGCACGACAGGAATAAAGTCACGCACAAGCACCCCGTCTTTATCCCAAATCTTTGCAGCGTATAAACGACCGCCTTTTATGCAGCTATTATCGTAATGCGCATAAGAGAATGCTACATCATTAGTAGGATTAAGCACATGCCCATTATTCCTGTCAATGTATTTGATGCCGTTAAGATAGCAGATATGATAAACGCCACGGTTATCCATTCTCGCGGTGTATTTCTTTCCCGTGACGATTACTGTGTTATACTCGTTTTCTTCTGTATAATCTCCTTGCTTGTTCATGTGGAACCACGCATTACTTCTAACACCTTTGGTGTCAATAATGTTTCTCTCATATTCATAATTCTGAATATCAGCATTGTTATGAGAACCAAAAATAAACTCACCATTATCTGTATCTTTGGCTAACACACACTCCATCATACATCCGCCCGTTCCCATGTAGCCGGTATCAATCCACGCAGTATGGTTATTGACGATATAATCCACTCTGCGCCATTTCTCAAATACCGTCCCGAACATATTTCTCCTTATGTTTCTCATACGCTAAAACTCAGTTACTATACCATAATACTTTCCCCCGTTCTTTCGTATCGAGAACTCGTAGTGCTTGCCCGCATTGATGACAGGCGGGAAGTTCCACACCACATCACTCGGCCATACCACCACAGGAGCTACCACAGCCGTGTCGAAGCACCCCTCATAGTCGTTGGTTATCGTCTCATCTGTAGGCGAATTGAGATTGATGGAGATATTGTTAGCATCCGTGAAGCCTAAAATGTAGAACTTGTTAGGGTCAAGATGCACGACAGGAGTGTCCGTTTTGACAATCGGCTTGCGTATCACCGTCATATGCTTTTCGTATTCTGAAGCACGGTTTGCCTCTGAAGTTATACGGTCTCTCTCCGCACTCTCTCTGCTTACCTCGTTGCTCACTCGCACCTTCTCAGCCGCTACCCTCGCAGTCTCGTTATCCTGCCTTATATGCTCATCTGATACGACGGAGTTGTTAGCATCAGTAGCCGCAGTTGTTGCAGCCGTAACGTCCTTATAAGCAGCATCATATTTCTCTACTATTGTCGCAGCATCCGTTGCAGCCTTAGATGCCGTTTTGGATGCTGCCTGGGCGGTTACGATAGCCTCCTGCGCCGTTTCCTTAGCTGTATTAATTTCCGAAATATTATCAACTATTGCACCAACGAGTGAGAACACGATACTCATATCGTACATGCTGTTCACCGTCCCGTCAGTCGGAATCTCCGCAGCGCTTGTCGGGCTCACTATCCGTACCCATTCGCCAGGGGCGGCATAGAAGCGGCGTCTTAGCCCTCCCTCATCAACACACTTTACTTCAAGTCCATATGTGCCGACAGGAAGGTCCACTAAGTCGATAGAGAACGTGTTGTCGTCAATGAGCTTGTAGTCCATCTCATACCGTTTGCCGAAACTCGTAACTACGCTGGCACTCATGCCGCTTACCTTTGTCAGGTCAGCGTCCGTGAGCGTTCTGCCGCCTTTGGCATCAATGTCCTCCCATTTCGGTTTGACGGCAAGAATTGTAGTGTTCCCCTGTACAAAACTGGGTATAATCTTTATTGTATCAGCCATATTATCGTCATTTTTTCTTGTTCATCTCGTCGAAGGCGTTGCCTACCGCCTCGCCCATCTCATCCCCTGCCTTCTGCTTTGCCACCGCTACGGCCACGGCTTTCAGGAACGCGACGACGTAGCCCTTCACGCTCTTCTTCTCGACCTTGATGCCGTGAATGAAGAGGAAGTGCCCGCATGCACTCGACAGCTCGCAGCCGCAAGCTATCAGGCCGCCTGCCCACGCGCCGTAGATGTAGTTCACGCCCACCTGCGGCAGGAAGCCCGCGCCGATAGCCTCGAAGACCATCATCAGCAGTATGTAGTCGACAAACTTGTTGACAGTGCGCCTGACGGCCCGCGAGCGGTGGAAGCGGTAGAGCTCCGAAAGCATCCTGTTCCCGCTCCTGTCAGCCTCCCCCTTGCGCATCGCGCTCTCCTTGCAGCCGAGACGGAAGTCGAACACGCAGCACAGCACGATGGCGATGAGTATCCAACGGCTGTCCACGACCATCTGCGTTATCTCGCTGTAGAAGAAAGCCGCCCCCGCCGCCCGCGCGCCTGTGTGGAGCCCGCTGTTCAGTGCGGCACTGCCCTGTATGATGCTGCTCTCCATCCTATTTGCCGAAGCGCCTGCGGACGGCGTAAATACAGTACAGCAGCAGCGTGCACGGCCATATGGCTGCATACCACACCTTTTCCCATTTCTCCGTGTCCTCATCATCAGTCTTTTTGTCGATGACAGGGTAAGCGGCCAGCGCTCCCAATGCCCAAATGAGGGCGAGAATAATCCAAATCATAATTTTTATATTTAATGTTAATTTTCTATCCAAGCTCCCCGCTTCCGAGGGTGACGACCAGGAACTCGAAATCGCAGTCATTCGTTGAATTGTCATCTGCCGTTTTTACCGTACACCCGCTGCTGTCCTGCGCCGTCACGGAGGCGTACATCGGATTGTCATTGTCCATCACGGGGTGCGCCATCACCCACAGGTTCCCGGGGACACTGCGGGAATAGGTAATCCTGTACACTCCAGTGCCCCGTCGGTTCGCGGAGAACGAGAAGTCCTGCCTCGAGGCGTTGTGCGCGAGAGTGAGGGTTGACAATACGTTCCCCCACGCGCTTACCTTTCCGCCTCCGACGGCAATCAGCGCAAGGCCTCCCGAAGTCGTCTGGAACACGCGCGCGACGGAACGCCCGTTCGTCAGATATCCGATGCCGTAGTTATAGAACGTCACGGTCGTATCTGATACCTTCGGATTTGAGATGACGGAAGTATGAGCAGGCACGGACGCGTCGTAGCCGTACATGTGCACCGCGCTCAGGCCGCGGACGATGTTCGGGGCGGGGATCGCGGAACGGTAGGGAATCGGGCCGCCGGCCGGCTGCACGAAGCTGAATGTGTTATTCTGCCCGCTCCCGTTGTTGATGAATGTCGTGAAGAGAAGGCCGTCTTCGTTGCTTATGTACGACTTCCTGAAGCTTGGTGCATTATCACTGACGTCAATATGCCTTGACTCATCAGGGAACCTGTCCACAAGCTCCAGCCCGCCGAACCGTCCGCTCGTGGCCGTTATCTTACCCGTCGCATCAATGTTATGCAGGTGCAGTGTGCTGTCATCCGCCCCGCTGCCTGCCTCGAGATACGCCATTCTGTTGCCGCGGTTGTCTCTCCACTCGAATTTATCGCCCGTGGCGGTTATCTTCCCCGCCTCGATGTCTACGCCGGTGGCCAGCAGCTTCGCGTCGTTCTTCCGACTTTCGTTGACGGCGTTGGCATTCCAGTAAATGTAGTGGTCCGACTTGGAGAGACAGATACGGGAGACACGGACGGCGCCCCGCTGCGAAAGGAATACACGGACCTCAAGATAAACGACGTCTTTCCTGGTGCCGCTGCCGTTCGTCGCGGTGGCCCCGAATGTGTATGGCTGCCCGCATCGGATGATGCCGCTGTCCTCCGAAGAGGTGTTCTTGCTATAGACGCCGAACCCTCCTGTGATACGGTTACCGTCCGCGTCACACGGATGGCACTCGGCGGACAGGATGGCGGTCATGCCCGGGTAGCTGCTGTCCGTCCGGCTTAAGTCTGTATAGACATAGGACAGGTAGTATGTGCCGGTACCGCGGAAGGGGATGAGGTAACGGATACCGGACGACGTCTGCGAGGATGAGGACCTGTTGAACAGCACGGCGTGGCAGCCGTCACCGTCCGCCGACGCGTCCCCGCTCATCCAGCTTACCGTATCGCCCATGCCGTCGGCATAGCTGTTGCGCTCGCCCATGCCGTCGGTAAAGCCGATGCCATGCGAGAACGACGGGTCGGGCAGCAGGTTCACCGCATCCGTCTCCCTGTCTGACGGTCCCCACTCGGAGAGCCGTGCCTCACCCGTCCAGTCGCCCTCGTCGACACGCACCCAGTTCAGATGCACGCCTTCATAGCTCCCGGGGTCATCGCCCGAGGAAGTCCTCTCATAGAACCCCACCTGCAGCTGTTCCGTTGCCCCGGCAGTGAAGGAATAACAGTATTTGTTGGAAGGGTCCGTCTCGGAAGTCCGCCCACGATACTGACGGGACCAGTCGGAGCAGAAAGCAATGATGTCGATGACATGAGACCCTGACGTATCCTTATAGACGTTCGCCGTGACGGTATAGGTCTTTCCTTCCTCGACCGTGAAATAGCCGCTGACAAAAACACTATACTTCTTGTTGAACAATCCATTGACATTGCCGCCAGGCAGGATGTTGCCGCCCTCCCGTTGCAATGTGCCGACCTTGAAAGAGAGGCTTTTGGCAGTCTGCCGTATCGCGGAAATCTGCGCGTCGGTGTTATTCTGTACAGACTTTACCGTTGAGGCAATTTCATCAGACTTCTGATTGAAAGTGCTCGTGTCTACCTTCTGTGAAATCCTGTTCTCTGCACTGCCCATCCGCGTATCCAGAGAGCCTATTGAGGATGTATGTTTTGCTACCGTATTGCTCAGACCGTCCGCCGTAGCCTTTATCTGCGTGTACTTGTTCTCGAGTGTACCGACCCTCCCTGAATCTGCCTTGCCGTTGATGCTGTTCTGCAGCCCGTTCCTGACTCCGTCCGTGTACTTCTTACTGTCTGCGAGAGTAAGATTTGCCTCTTTTTTGCTTATCTTCAAGACGGAATTATTCTCAAAGGTAACAGGGATGTATTCTTTTAAATTCTCTGCCATAGTTTTTACTTATCAATAATTTCTGCTATACAATACGTTATCTGATTACTGTCTCTCGTCAAATAGCTGTTCTGCACTGCTCCGCCATAATAATGGATATCGCCGTCAGTACTTATGCAGGTTGCACTGCTTATCTCTATCCCGATTGCGGAATGGAAATGCAGTCTGATGTTCTTGTCTTTGACCTTAATCTCCTCAGTTCCTTTGACAAGGAAGACTTCAGCGTTAATCATGCACCTCAGAATGCCGTCAGGATTATTGTCATCGACAAAGACAGACAGCATTTTATCATTATATACAGCCTTATAGTAGGTCTGTGGTTTCGGGTTCGGCATCAGTACACCATTAACTACAGTACTTGATAATTCCACCTTATCAGGAGCAGTACCATTATTAATCCAATAGGCATTGCCTTTTTGCATTCCGTACTGACCGATAAAAGCATAAGAACTACTTTTACCATTAATGGTAAAAGTATCATCACCGCCAAAATTACTAAGTTCATCTTGCATAGCAGTAGTCATAGTAATTGCATCAAAGGAGTGAATTGCTATTACATAGTCAGCAGAGTGATACTTCTGTAAATCAGCAATTAATTTATTACAATTAGCAGATTTTTCACTCTCGGAATTACCATAGGTATCATAGTTCCTGCTGAATTTAAGAATGCCGTTCTTATCAAATACCTTTAAGTTATGACCTCTATCGTTATTCTCTTTATGTGCTGCACCGTTAATCCAGACACCTGAATAATCATTTGTATCAGTACCGGTACCATTATTATTAGTACCGACTACTTTTATTGAGTAATAAGGCGCATCCTTACCGTCTGTACCGTTCCTGCCGTTTGTTCCGTCAGTACCGCAGTAACTTACAGAGTAGGTAGTTGTCGAAGT
>ERZ773013.1329-NODE-1329-length-14652-cov-3.609714_pt1 | contig 14652 bp, 7 predicted proteins | sample MGYA00511670_ERZ773013 | MGnify/ENA primary metagenome ERZ773013 (study PRJEB29015, sample SAMEA2738120) | human oral metagenome | biome: human oral; feature: human-associated habitat; material: saliva | place: China | collected 2257 ...
AAGCCGATATCCATAGACCAACGACTGGAAGACATTGAAAACAGATATGGCACAAATAGCATTCAGGCGACAAAAGCGCGCAAATTGACCAAACGAATCAAAGAAGAACTCGCCAAACGAAACCTAACAATCCCAAACTTATAAACCTGAAAATTAGCCAAATAAAAATCCCCGGATTCGCTCCGAGGATTTTTTATGAGGTAGAGATTATTTATTTCGCTTTTCGATAATCTCTTGCGCAACGTTTGGTGGAACTTCCTCGTATTGAGCTAATTCCATCGTTGAAGCGGCGCGACCCTGAGACATTGAGCGAATGTCCGATGTGTAGCCGAACATATTTGCTAATGGCACAAACGCCTTAATCAACTTAGCACCACCCATCAAGTCTTCCATAGCGTCGATACGTCCGCGACGTGAGTTAAGGTCGCCGATGATGTCACCCATGAAGTCTTCTGGTGTAGTAACTTCAACCTTCATAACTGGCTCAAGCAAGATTGGGTTAGCTTGTTTAATACCTTCACGAGCAGCTATCGAACCTGCCAATGAGAACGCCAATTCTGAGGAGTCGACATCGTGGTATGAACCATCGTAAAGTGTAGCTTTAACGTCAACAACTGGATAACCGGCAATAACACCGCCTTCCAATGTTTCGCGAATACCCTTCATTACGGCTGGGCGATATTCCTGAGGAACCACACCACCCTTAATTTCATCAACGAATTCAAAGCCCTTACCAGTCTCATTTGGCTCAAAGCGAACCCAAACGTCACCATATTGACCGCGACCACCAGACTGCTTGGCGTGCTTACCTTGAACTTCAGAGCGACCCTTGATGCTTTCACGGAAGGCAACCTGAGGTTCACCAATATTGGCTTCAACCTTAAATTCGCGCTTCATACGGTCAATAAGAATGTCTAGGTGCAACTCACCCATTCCCGACATAATTGTCTGACCTGTTTCTTCGTCAGTGTGAATTCGGAAAGTTGGGTCTTCTTCAGCCAAGCGCTGCAATGCCAACGCCATCTTTTCCTGGTCAGCCTTTGACTTTGGCTCAACCGCGATTGATACAGGTGGCTCTGGGAATTCGATTGACTCAAGAGCAATTGGATGCGCCACGTCAGACAACGTGTTACCAGTCGCAGTAGATTTCAGACCAACCACAGCAGCGATGTCACCAGCTTCAACCTTGCTAATTTCTTCACGCTTGTCAGCAAACATACGAACAATTCGTCCGATTCGCTCTTTCTCGCCAGTTGTCGTGTTAAGTACGTAGCTTCCTGAGTTCAGAACACCAGAATAGACACGAACAAATATCAATTTACCAACAAATGGGTCCGCAGCAATCTTAAACGCCAAAGCAGACAAAGGCTCCTTATCTGATGGCTTGCGGCTAACTTCGTCGCCAGTCTTTGGATTCTTGCCCCAAATTTCATCAACGTCTAGTGGACTTGGCAAGAAATCAACCATCAAGTCAAGCAACTTCTCAACGATCACACCGCGACCGTCACCACCAGTAACTAGGTAAAAGTCACCAGCCAAAACGCGCTTACGTAGAGCCATCTTTAGCTCATCAACGGTAATAGCTTCTTCGCCCTGCTCCAAGAACTTCATAGTAAGTTCGTCATCAGCCTCAACAGCGTTTTCGACCAACAGAGAACGTGCGTTCTTAGCTTTTTCAAGCATATCAGCTGGAATTTCACCAACTTTAAGCTCGTGATCTGTGTAGTCGTCGTAGGTGTAAGCCTTCATGTCAATCAAGTCGACAACACCGTGGATGGTCTTTTCAAAACCAATTGGCAAGTGAACTGGGAAAGCCTGCTTACTCAAGCGGTTGTGAATTGACTCTAGAGACTTGTAGAAGTCACCACCAGTCTGGTTGATCTTGTTAACGAAACAAATACGTGGCACGCCGTACTTATTAGCTTGGCGCCAAACAGTTTCAGACTGAGCCTCAACACCCATCTTACCGTCAAAGACTGTAACTGCACCGTCAAGCACGCGCAAACTACGCTCAACCTCAGCGGTAAAGTCAATGTGCCCTGGGGTGTCGATAATGTTAATCTTGTGATCTTTCCAGAAACAAGTCACAGCGGCTGACGTAATAGTAATACCACGCTCTTTCTCCTGTGCCATCCAGTCGGTAGTAGCACCGTCACCTTCACCACGAACCACACCGATCTTATGCGTCAAACCAGTGCGGTACAAAATGCCCTCAGTTGTCGTCGTTTTACCGGCGTCAATATGGGCAATAATACCAATATTTCTAAAATTCTTTAGCGGAACATGCGTCTCTGCCATAAATTTTCCTTTATATTACGTTAATTTGCCGAGATTTTTGGTCAATTTTTTGGCACCAAAAAACTACTCTTGCGTTTTATTATATCAGTTATCTATGTTTTTGACTAGCTCTGAGTCGGAGGATTCTTAGACTCGTTGTCGTTCTGAGCTGGCGCCGCAGGCGGATAGTTAGCCGGAGGCTGTTGCATAGGCGGCTGCGCGTATGTTGGCGGATATTGACCAGGTTGCTGCGGATAGTAGTTTTGTTGCGGATATTGTTGTTGCGGCGGGATTGGCTGCTGATACGGTTGCTGCGGATACTGAGGCTGCTGCGGGAATTGTCCAGCGGCAGAATATGGATAAGTATTCATCTTACGTCGATTACTGACAGAAACAGCAATTGCGATAATTGACACTGTTAAGAATAACGCCCCCGTTGAAAGAATCACCACAACCACAATTATAACTGTAGTGTTATTTTCTGATTCGCTCGCACTGGCTTCTGCGCTAGATGCCTCGCTCTCCGTAGAGTCGTCTGGAGTATTGGATGAAACCTCGATCATCTTCGCCACCAAATAATTGTCGGGGTATTTTTTATCCAATTGTTCAAATTTAGCTTTTGCCTGAGAATATTTACCTTGAGAAAAACTCTCCAAGCCATCTTTCCAGAGCTTAGTCAATTCGCCGTTTGCCGATAACACAACATTATTTTTCTTCGCCATAGTTTTCAGATCAGCGATATCACGGAATATCCCCTCTCCAAAGCAAGAATTGTTGCGCTCGCTCCTATCCGCACAAGATGAGCCGCCGTAAGTATTCAATCCAATCTGCTTGCCATCATCATCGAACGCTGGACCACCACTGTTACCCGCCGCAATTTGCGCACTCATTGAAAACAGCTTATGACCACCCGCGTCACTGCCCGAACCAGAAACATCACCTTGAGTAACAGTTGGGACGGTCTTACTCTTCTTCGTATTTACACCGTCGTCGACAATCGCTGGATAACCAATCGCCGTCACTCGATCACCTCTAGAAATCCTAGAACTATCACCCAATTCCACCGCTGGAAATCGCCCTTCAACCTTCAGAATCGCCACATCACTTTTGTCGCTATTCAGATCCATGCCATGACCCTTCAAATCAACTTCCGCGTCAATTTTCTTAGCTGAAATGTTAGTCTTCGTCTTTTTCCACTTAAGATTGCCCGAACCGTCATCTTCGCGCGCAATAGGTTCGCTTGAGGTCTGGATAACGTAATCGTATCGATCGTTTTGCGAACGTATATTATCGGCAGGAACCTGATTGATAAGACCGAGAATTGCCGCTTGCGCACTCTGATCGCCGCCATCAGCCTTATTTGCCAAATCCCGAAGCGTCTCTCTAGTTACATAGCCCGCATCTACCACAAACTTTATATATTTATTCATGTTTTCTTGCGTGTTGAGACCCATGATCATACTTTGGTTCGAAACCTCAGTCACATGCCCATTTGTAGCGATGTAGCCATCGTCAGAAACAATCGACCCGCTACCAATTCCACCCGTACACAAACCATTCAGCTGCATACTCGCACCATTCTGCGCCGTATAAATCATGTCAGCACAACGATATGTTCCCACGCGGACCGTAGCAATTTGATTCCTTGCCACCACTTTAATAACAGAATCTTCGTCCAGTTCATCTAAAGTATTCGTAGTGTCTTTATCTTCTGAGAAATTTTCCGCCTTAGTTTCGGTCTTAGCTATCGTAGCGGAAGCCGCTTGCGCCTCATTATTGCCATCAGCCCTAACCAAGTAGCTACTGTCTGGGTTCTGGAAAGTAACCTTAGCAACCAGCGCCTCCAGCTGGTCAATGTATGGCTGTGTGTACGAATTTTTACTCAATGCAAAAATCGTCATCCAGTAAGGCCTACCATTCTGAATCGTTAAATAAGTTATTTTTTCGCCAGTTTTCTGCCACTTGCCGTCAATAGTGCTTCCGTAATCGACGACCATTTTCTTAAACTTTCGTCCAGAAATCGTCGCGTCGCTGGTGTGATATTTTAAGTTCGGATTATCCTTTTTCTGCTTGTTAATATCACCCTGAAGCATTAAATCTAGATCTGAATATTTCTTCGTGTCCTTGTATTCCTCGGGCATCGTTGATCGATCAAAATAAGCTTTTTTGCGCGAAGTTACGATTGAGAAGTCTGGCATAATCTTTCTAAACGAGAACTTCTCTTCTTCCTCCTTCGGCTTTTCTGAACCTTTTCTGAAATGCAATCGCAAAATCGCATAAGCGCGGCTTTCTTTCAATTCATCATCGGCATACGTAGTGGCGCTATACTGCTTTTCATTAGAGTCTTTATTTAAGACGTGACCTTCGCCAGTAAAAATACTCTTGTCGTACCGAATCGAATAGCCATATTTGGAAACGACCTTCTGCGAGTTCTTAGCATCTTCTTCGGCAAAAATCTTCTGGATCTTCTTTTTTGCGGTCTTACTAACTCCGGAAGAGCGGTTATTATTAACGACAATTAGCCCAACTATAACGGAGATCAAGAAAACTACACCCAGAACGATGGCTACAATTTTTAATTTCTTCATTGACTTCTGATTCATACTGCTCCAATCCTAACGATAATTTACAAATTGCAAAGGTGTGTCATAATCACTTTCCCGCAATAAACTAATAACTTTTTGCAGCTCATCTTTCGATGTAGAAGTTACACGAACGAGGTCGCCCTGAATTTGCGGCTTAGCTTTCGGCGCATTAGCACGAATATCAGCGGCAATTTGCTTCGCCGTCGGCTGATCAAGCCCTTGCTTGAACGGAATCTCCCAAGTCGTCTTCAAATTCGAAACAACTTTTTCTTTTGACAAATCCAGAACTTTGCTTGATTGATCGCGCCCTGCCAACTTCTTACGCACAATGTCTAATACAGCATCAACTTGCCAATCATTGTCGCCGGTAATTTTCAGACCCTTCTTATCGTCCAGCCAATCAATTGCCGCGCTCGTCCCCTTAAAATCATAACGCCCTTGGATTTCTTTTTCAGCCTGCATGAAAACATTATTCATCTCAGCCTTGTCAATTTCTGACACAATATCAAACGAAAAACTCGCCATCTTCCCTCCTAATTTTTTCTATTATACCAAAAAATCGCCCCGTTTAGAGCGATTTTCTGATTTTGCTTTCAGGCAATAATTAGCCGCGGGCAAAGTGCGCAAAGGCGCGGTTAGCTTCAGCCATCTTGTGGGTGTCTTCCTTCTTCTTGAAGGCAGCACCAGCTTCATTATAAGCGTCAACGATTTCCAATGCCAAACGCTGTGAATATGGCATTCCGTTGCGAGCGCGGGCTGCTTGAACTAGCCAGCTAAACGCATAGTGCAATTGTCGATGTCCCTGAACTGGGAATGGAATCTGGTAGTTAGCGCCACCAACGCGACGAGATTTAACCTCGAAGCTTGGGCTAACGTTCTTCAATGCTTTTTCAAACACTGCCAATGGATCTTCGGAATCCAATTTCTTAGCAGCAGTTTCTAGAGCTGCGTAAACAGCGCGCTCAGCCGCCAATTTCTTACCGTCTAGCATTGACTTGTTGATCAAGCGCTGAACTAGTACACTTTGGTATCGGCGATCAGGCTTAAGTTCACGCTGCAATTTCTTGGTAACTTTACGAGGCATGATTATTTATCCCCTTTCTTTGTACCGTACTTAGAGCGACCCTTCTTACGGTTGTTGACACCTTGAAGGTCAAGCGCACCACGTACGATGTGATAACGCACACCTGGAAGGTCAGGCACACGACCACCGCGGATCAAGACCACAGCGTGCTCCTGTAAGTTGTGACCTTCACCACCGATGTACGCCCAAACTTCATAGCCGTTGTTCAATTTAACACGAGCAACTTTACGCAAAGCTGAGTTTGGTTTCTTTGGCGTCTTAGTCGTCACACGTACACAAACACCACGCTTGAGAGGTGCATTCTGGTCGTAATAACGTGTTTTTAGGGCGTTATGAATACGACCTAGTGCTGGCGACTTGGACTTTTTCTTAGCCGTTTGGCGCGGTTTGCGCACCAATTGGTTGATTGTTGGCATCCAATTTCTCCTTGGTTGATTAACTAATTATGGCAATTTGCCTTACGGTTTGGATTCAGCAACTCCTCTCCGTGTCTATACCTTTTCCGCCGAGATTGCAGTCTGTACACATTCAAACCACCGCGCACTCCGAAAAGAGGAAACTCTGAGAAAAATTATAACACACTTGACGTCAAATATCTACCCAAAATATAAAATAATAGGTATCACTAAAATCAATAGAAAACCGCCTCGGAATTGAGGCGGTTCCTGTAGTTGCGAAGCCTACTTATTAAGCAGCAACTTCTTCTTCGACGAATTCGTCTTCGCTCGGTGTTTCGAATTCTTCATCTTCTTCGACTGCGCCAGTTCCTACTGGAATCTTGCGGCCGATGATGACGTTTTCCTTCAAACCGTGCAAGTGGTCGGCTCGACCAGATACGGCAGCATTGATCAAGACGCGAGTAGTATCCTGGAAGGATGCAGCTGATAGCCATGAGTCGCTCCAGATTGACACCTTCGTGATACCGAGTAGCAATTGTGCGTAGCTAATCAAGTTCTTACCTTCAGCAGCCAATTGCTTATTCGCATTGACCACAGCGGCCTTAGAAACGATGTCACCAGTCACAAATTCGCTATCACCAGCATCTTCGATTTGCACGCGGCTAAACATTTGGCGAACAATAATCTCCAAGTGCTTGTCAGCCACGTCCTGACCCTGAGCGGCGTAAATTCGCAGAACTTCGTTGATGATGTAGCGCTGAGTTGCCTCAACACCCTTAAGTCGCATCAAATCGTGCAAGTTCAATGATCCAGCCGTCAATCGATCACCAGCTTCGACAACATCGTTTGCCTTAACGACCAACTGCATATTGCCTGGAATTTCGTAGCGAGTTGGTGAAGCAGCCTCTGCCGCGATCACCAAAGTATCCTCAGCCGACTCAATCACACCGTCAAATGGCGCAATCAAAGGTCGAGTGTCGCTCTCGCCAGTCGCTAAGACATCGCCGGCCTTGACGCTTGAGCCAGCCTTAACTACAACGGTTCGTCCTTCTAATGGCAATCGCTCAACCTTGCCAGATTCTGGTGTAATTTGAACGATGTACTTCTTGCCATCTTCCCAAACATCAACCAAACCAGCAACTTCCGTAATGAATGCTTGACCCTTTGGTGTGCGCGCTTCAAACAATTCTTCAACACGAGGAAGACCTTGGGTAATGTCACCACCAGCAACACCAGAGTTGTGGAAGGTACGAAGCGTCAACTGAGTACCCGGCTCACCAACTGACTGAGCGGCGATAACACCAACCGGCTGATGATTGCCAACCAATTTACCAGTCGACATATCAATACCGTAACTTCGCTGCGGAATACCGTTAAGGTTATTTGTCGATAATACGGACTGAATCTTAACGCTTTCAATGCTTTCGTCGTCATCAATTGAATCTGCGATTTCACGCGTGATCAATTCGTTCTTATTGACGTGACCTGGAATCGTTTCAGCAGCATAACGACCAGCCAAACGGTTCGAGAAGTCAATCATCGTCTCTTCAGTTTCTGATCGGTAAATTGCGTAACCTTCATCGTCGCCATCAGTGTCTTCAACGGTAAAGACGTCTTGCGCAACGTCTACCAAACGACGAGTCAGGTAGCCCGAGTCGGCAGTCTTAAGCGCCGTGTCAATAAGACCCTTACGTGCACCACGAGTTGCGATAAAGGCTTCAAGGCTAGACAAACCGCCGGTGTAAGAGCTGCGGATTGGAAGCTCAATCTCATGGTTGGTTGCGTCCATCTGAACACCAATCATCGCGCTCGCCAACTTCACGTTGGAAATATCACCACGAGCACCAGAGTTGACCATCATAGAAATACTGGTGTCCATATGCGCCAATTGGTCTTTCAAGAACGCCGTAATCTTATTGTCGACGTTTCGCCATGCGCTAACCGTCAAGTTATATCGCTCTTCCTCAGTAATCAAACCTTGGTCGAATTGCTCAGAAATCAAAGCCGCCTTAGCGTCACCTTCAGCCACAAACTGAGGGATTTCCTCAAAGTGAACATAGTCGGTCATACCAGTCGACACAGCCGCAACCGTAGCAAAGCGGAAAGCCTGACCCTTCATGCGGTCTGCAATCTTAGCGGTTTCTTCGGCGCCATACTTGTTAAAGATTTGCGCCAACACCTTCTTGAGCTGCTTCTTGGTCTGGACATTATTATCATATGGGAAATCTTCAGGCAGAATCTCATTGAAGAAGACGCGACCCAAAGTTGTTTCACGCATTTTACCTTTCGCAAAGATACGAATTGGGGTTTGCAAGTGAATTACGCCATTGTCGTAAGCCATTTCTGCTTCGTAAACAGAACTGTAAGTTTTAACCTTGTCGGTCTGAGCTTGCGGCTTGTCATAAGTCAAGTAATAGTTGCCAAGCACGATGTCCTGCGAAATGTGCAACACTGGCGCGCCATCGGCAGGCTTCAACAAATTGGCGGTTGCGCTCATCAATTCACGAGCTTCAGCCTGAGCCTCTTTTGATAGCGGCAAGTGAACAGCCATCTGGTCACCGTCGAAGTCGGCGTTAAATCCGGCACAAACTAGCGGATGCAATTGAATAGCTTTTCCCTCAACCAAAACTGGCTGGAAGGCTTGAATTGACAAACGGTGCAAACTTGGTGCGCGGTTAAGTAGAACGTACTTACCTTCAATTGCTGAATCCAGCGCGTCCCAAACTACCGCTTCACCAGCTTCAATTAGACGTGAAGCCGAGCGAATATTGTGCGCAAATTCATTCTTAATTAGCCAGCTAATCACGAATGGCTTGAACAATTCCAGCGCCATTTGCTTTGGCAAACCACATTGGTTAATCTTCAATTTTGGACCAACCACGATAACCGAGCGGCCAGAATAGTCAACACGCTTACCAAGAAGGTTCTGACGGAAGCGACCTTGCTTACCCTTTAGCATATCGCTCAAGCTCTTCAAGCTACGGCGACCACCAGTCGAGCTAACTGCACGACCGCGAGATGCTGAATTGTCAATCAAAGCGTCAACAGCTTCCTGAAGCATGCGCTTTTCATTGCGCTGAATAACTTCTGGCGCGTTAAGCTCAATCAACTTCTTCAAGCGGTTGTTTCGGTTGATAATTCGGCGATACAAATCGTTCAAGTCAGATGTCGCAAATCGACCACCAGACAACGCCACCATTGGACGAAGATCCGGAGGAATCACTGGCAGAACAGTCATACATAGGCTTGATGGCTTAATGCCAGCAGATTCCATACTCTCGAGCATCTTCAAGCGCTTTAGCAACTTCTTCTGTCGCTGACCTTTCGCAGTTTCAGCTTCCTCTGTTAATTCAGCGATAAGCTTTGGTAGGTCAATATTGTCCAAAAGTTCCTTGACTGCGCTGGCGCCCATGCCAACTTCAATCAATTCGTCATATTCTTCTGGCAAGTTGCGATATTCGCTCTCTGAGATCAAAGCGCCGAAATTCAAGCTCTCCAATTGAGATTTCTTACCAACGTAAGCTTCTTCCAATTCCTCGACTTCACGGCTCTGCTCTTTCGCTAGTTGCTTAACGTCAGCGCCATCTTCTTCAGCCATTTTTTCGTAACGGATTTTGATAGCCTTACGAGCCAAATCAGTTTCCGCTTCCAAATCTGCCAAATATTGATCACGAGTTGCTTCGTCAACATTTAAGATAACGTAAGTTGCAAAGTAAACGATTTTCTCAATATTGCGAACCGTCATACCAAGTAGCTGGCTCATGGCGCTTGGAGTGCCGCGCATAAACCAAATGTGCGCAACTGGAACTGCCAATTGAATGTGTCCCATTCGCTCACGGCGAACGATTGATTTAGTGACCAATTCGCCGTTCTTATCGACAGCAGCTTCGCGTGATCGAACACCCTTAAGCTTTGAGTCGTGTGGATTGATGTCCTTAACTGGACCAAAGATTCGCTCACAGAACAATCCGTCGCGTTCTGGCTTTTGTGTGCGATAGTTAATTGTTTCTGGCTTCAAAACTTCGCCGTAGCTCCATTTCAGAATGTCTTCTGGGCTAGCTACCGCCAAACGAACCGCGTCAAAATCGCTGATGCCCGTTGCGTTAAATGCAGAATTTGCCATCTTACGCGTCCTCCTTTATCTCTTCTACTTCATCAATATCTTGCACGCTCATGCCATCGTCAATTTCACCGATGTCATCTGATTCGTCCAAGTATGTTTCTTCTTCCTCATTGTCAGCGGCAACGGTTTTGTCTTCCGGACCACTTGAAGCAATAATGTGTTCAGCATCAACTGTTGCTTCGTCGTCAACCAAGTCAACTCGAAGACCCAAACCTTGAAGCTCCTTAACCAACACGTTGAAGGATTCTGGAAGTTTTGGACCAACAATCGGCTCATCCTTAATGATTGACTCGTAAGCCTTTGCGCGACCGTAAACGTCGTCGGACTTAATTGTCAACATTTCCTGCAAGGTTGCAGCGGCACCGTAAGCTTCCAGTGCCCAAACCTCCATCTCACCGAAGCGCTGACCACCGTTTTGTGCTTTACCGCCAAGCGGCTGCTGAGTAACCATTGTGTATGGACCAGTTGAGCGGGCGTGAATCTTGTCAGAAACCATGTGGTGCAACTTAATCATATGCATCACACCAACTGTTGTTCGCTCCTCAAATGGTTCGCCGGTGCGGCCGTCAAACAATTGGCTCTTACCGTCACGCGCCAAACCAGCTTTTTCTAGCTCATCAGAAATCTTCTCACTCGGGACACCGTTAAATGACGGAGTCGCTACGCGGTAACCCAATGCTCGTGCCGCCATACCAAGGTGAGTTTCAAAAATCTGACCAAGGTTCATGCGGCTTGGCACACCAAGTGGGTTCAAAACTACGTCAACCGGCGTACCGTCCTCTAGGAATGGCATATCTTCAACAGGAAGAACTTTCGCTACAACACCCTTGTTACCGAAACGTCCAGCCATCTTGTCACCAACGCCGATCTTTCGTAATTGCGCAACAAAGATCTGAATTTGCATCAAAACGCCAGCTTTCAACTCGTGACCATTTTCACGACTAAAGATCTTAACGCCAACAACTTTACCGCCGCCCGCGTTGTTCATTCGCTGTGATGTATCGCGAACGTCCTTAGCCTTTTCGCCGAAGATGGCGCGAAGCAAACGCTCCTCAGAACTCAATTCCTGCTCACCCTTTGGTGTAATCTTACCAACCAAGACATCGCCAGCCTTAACCTCTGAACCAATTTGAACAATTCCGTTCTCGTCCAAATGACGCAAACTTTCCTCAGAAACATTTGGAATATCGCGTGTCACAATCTCTGGACCAAGCTTCGTCTCACGAACCTCAACGGTGTAATCTTTAATGTTAATGCTTGTCAATCGATCATCTTCAACCAGGCGACGACTCATAATAATCGCGTCTTCCATGTTGTAACCACCCCATGGCATGAAGGCAACCAGAAGGTTTTTACCTAGAGCAATTTCACCGCCAGCAATTGAGGCGCCTTCAATCAGAATATCGCCCTTCTTCACCTTATCGCCACGCTCAACACGGACTTTTTGGTTGTAACAACGATCGTCATTGTTCTTCACGAAATGCTTCAACGTGTAAATCTTTACGCCGTCAGCATATTTAACATGGACTTCGTCGGCATCAGCGCGAACAACTTCGCCGTCACCACTAGCCTGAATCAAGTGACCACTATTCTCGGCCACAGCCTTCTCAATTCCAGTACCAACAGTTGCGGATTCTGGGCATAATAGAGGAACCGCCTGGCGTTGCATGTTTGAACCAGTCAAAGCACGGTCGACACGAGTCTTTTCAATAAATGGCACCAGCGCCGCAGTCGAACCTAGAATCTGGCGGTGAGCTGCATCCATGAATGTAACTTGGCTAGCATCAACTTGTGATGGCTGCATGTTACTTCGAGCATTAACGCGCTCGTCGCGGAAAGTTCCGTCTTCGTTAAGAGCCTCACCAGCATCAGCGATAACCTCACCGATTTCCTGTGAAGCATCCAAATAAACAAGTTCGTCAGTGACTTTGCCATCTTTAACGCGAAGATAAGGAGTCTCAATAAATCCGTATTCGTTAACACGCGCATAAGTCGCCAAGTTCAACACCAAACCGATATTCGCACCTTCTGGCGTTTCCACTGAACAGATACGACCATAGTGAGTTGGGTGGGCGTCGCGGACCTCAAATCCAGCGCGCTCACGAGTCAAACCACCAGGACCAGTCGAGCTCAAGCGTCGCTTGTGGCTCAACTCTGATAATGGGTTAACCTCGTCAAGCAACTGCGACAACTGACTTGAAGTAAAGAATTCACGAACAGCCGCAACAATTGGACGAGCGTTAATCAATTGACTTGGGCTAACACTTTCCAAATCAGCCACGCTCATGCGGTCCATTGCATTGCGTTGCATTCGAAGCATACCAACACGGAATTGTCGGGCAATCAATTCACCAACCAAGCGAACTCGTCGATTGCTCAATGCGTCAATGTCATCAGCTGGCTCTTGCGTATTGTTCAAGCGAATAACTTCACGCAAAATCGCTACCAAATCGCTCATCTGCAACGTACGATTTTCTGCTGTATTTGCAACATCCAGACCCAAGCGTTGGTTCAATTTATAACGACCAACCCGCGAATAATCAAACCGCTTGAAGTCAAAGAACATTCGCTCAATCATCTGACGAGCATTATCAACTGTCGCCAAATCGCCTGGACGCAATCGACGATAAACCTCAATCAACGCCTCATTTGCACCACGAGAAGTATCCTTGTCCAATGTTTCGTCAATGTATTTCACGTCGCCAGTATCAATATCAGCGAACAATTCCTTAATTTCACTAGTCTTTGGATAACCCAAAGCGCGCAACAAAGTCGTTGCTGGCATCTTGCGGCGGCGATCAATCTTTACGTAAATCGCGCCATTAGAAGCCGTCTCAAATTCCATCCAAGCTCCGCGTCCTGGAATGATTTTTGCGCCGTAGTAATTACGTCCCGCTACTGTTTCAGCAGTGAAGAAAACACCAGCAGAACGAATCAACTGACTAACAACCACACGCTCCGTACCGTTGATAACGAATGTACCGCGCTCAGTCATCCATGGATATTCACCAAGGTAAATTTCCTGCTCTTCAACTACGCCGGTTGTCTTGTTTGTCAATTCAACCGTTGCGTGCAATGGAGCTTCAAATGTCAAGTTGTTTTCTTTGGCAAATTGGTCAGTGTTTTTTGGCTCGCCAAAATAATATTTGCCGAACTTTAATGACAACTTCTGACCAGTGTAGTCGTCAATTGGATTAATTTCTGAAAATATCTCACTCAAACCTTTTTCGACGAACCAGCGCCAAGAATCTTTTTGGTGAGCGATTAAGTTTGGTAGCGGCAGGGCGTTGTCACCAGAGGTGAAATAGACGCGCTCGCTACTTGTGGTTGGTTTTTTTGCCACAGGCGTAAACACTCCTCGCTTTAATTAGTGGTTAATAGACGGCCGTGAAGATCTCTAATTCATAGCCCAAAATCACGATTTGCCTACTCGCAATTTTCACCCGCCATGAATACACTACTTCTATAACTACTCATTATGACGAAAAACGTCAATAAAATCAAGGGGTTTTACTAGTGTTTTTCAATATTATCAATCAACATATCGTGAACTTCGTCAATTGTCCCGTCCGCCGAAACTACCGGAATTCCGTACGCCTCGGCAATCTCCAGATATCCATCGTCGACTTTTTTCTGAAAATCTTGCCCACGCGACTCAAAAGTATCAGGATTTTTCAGCTCGCCGCGCATAGAAATTCGCTCTTCCCGCTTATCGCGACTCAAACTCAAAATAACCATAACATCTGGCTTCAAATATTTTTCATCGGTGAACAATTCTGTCAATCGCAGAATTTCCGACTCGTCATAACCTTCGCCTCGCCCCTGATAAACCAGCGTTGAGATATAATTCCTAGCGCTCAAAACAATTTCCCCACGTTCCAACGCAGGCTGAATTTTTTCCCGCCATAATTCACGTCGAGCCGCAGAAAATAGCGCCACATTCACCGCCGCAGAACGCGCCAAATCGCCATTTTTAATCACTTTCCGAAGCTCATTTGCTATCGGAGTTGATTTTTCCGGATCGTCACTTCCCGGCTCTTCAATCACGCAAACCGTTCGCCCGATTGATCGGAAATATTCCGCCAATTTCGCGACCTGCGTCGACTTGCCCGTCCCGTCATTACCTTCGATAACTATGTATTTTCCCGCGTCGCCCATCATCACCTCGTAATCACAATGTGCGGC
>ERZ773013.1348-NODE-1348-length-14591-cov-5.863718_pt1 | contig 14591 bp, 9 predicted proteins | sample MGYA00511670_ERZ773013 | MGnify/ENA primary metagenome ERZ773013 (study PRJEB29015, sample SAMEA2738120) | human oral metagenome | biome: human oral; feature: human-associated habitat; material: saliva | place: China | collected 2257 ...
GAATGCTTTGAAATCGCCCAGAGCCTCGAGCCAAGCGCTTCGAGCCTGCACAACGTCGGCTTGATTTACTACGAAACCGAAAGCTACGAAAAGGCCGCCCTGGCATTCGAGCAGGCCCTAGAGATGGAAGAAGAAGTTGCTTCGCGCCACATCGCCTACGCCAAAGTACAAGAAAAACTCGGCAATGCCAAGCTTGTCTTGCAGCACCTTGAACGCGCCGTCACTCTAGAGCCAAGCATCCAGAGTATTAACATCTTAGCCGATTCATATGACCGCAACGGCCAGAAAGAGAAGGCCGCTGCTATTCGCGACAAAATCAATCGCGCCATGTCGCGCGGACAGCATGTCGACCGCCGCGTCAAACAGCCAGCTGGCGCCATCTCTCCGCAATAAAACACTTGCCAAGGTTATGCAAATACGCTACACTGTTAGGTGTGCTTTCGGGTCGTACCTTTCAATTTATGCCGACTTAGCTCAGCTGGCTAGAGCAGCTGTTTTGTAAACAGCAGGTCCTCGGTTCGAGTCCGAGAGTCGGCTCCATAATTTACGCCGGAGTCGTCTAGTGGCAATGACAGGAGACTGTAAATCTCCCGCTTTTTAGCTTCGTAGGTTCGAGTCCTACCTCCGGTACCATGCGTAGAATTTTAGGCCGTCCGCTGTTCGTGGGCGGTTTTTATTGACTTTATACAATGTATATGCTATAATATATAGTATGTACGAGTTTATTAAGCAGTCGCTGAGCAGTTGGAGCCACCAAAAAGATCAGCGCCGCAAATTACAGCAAGCTTATCTAACAGTAGTTTTCATTGGGCTGGTTCTAGCTGGATTCCTGACGTTCCTGAATGTACCGCAAGGCCGTTTGTCCGCGATGATTGCTGCCGGATTCGCGGTAGTTTACTTGGTAAACAGCATCGCCTGGGCGCTATTGGAAGCATTCGTAGCGCCGAACCTGCCGAAACCAGAATCGACGACCAACAAGAAGACCCGCCGCCAGAAGTAGCTTGCCTCGACCGCGGCAAATATGCTAAAATTAGTAAGCTTTGGCAAAGATTTTTGCCCAAGCACAAGCACGCAACACCAGCGCGCACCAATGCCGCGATAGCTCAGTTGGTAGAGCGCATCCATGGTAAGGATGAGGTCTCGGGTTCAAGCCCCGATCGTGGCTCCATATGAAACACGGATTCGCAGAGATGCGGATCTTTTTTTATATCATATAGATCGAGTCACAAAATAATCACAGAATCTTAGTAACTTACTAACTCCAGTAATTTTTCGTACGAGTTGCAAACTCCATAAATACGATCACCGTTACTAATCTTTTCGAAGTGCTTTCTGGCGCACTCAATCTTAGCTTTTTCAATACCTTTCACACCGACATCAAGTTGTCCTTCGCTCACGCCCTTAGTTTCCGCCACAAAGTAAATGTGCTTTGCTCCAGCTTCATCCTTAAACGCAATTGCCCAGTCTGGATTGTAATTGCCCATTGGAGTATTTATGTAGAATCTCTTTGGAAGTTTTACGTAAACTTCTACTGCATCGCTCTTTTCAAGTTCTCTCGCAAAGTTCTTTTCAACTTCAGAATCGTAGCGCAATTTGTCATATAGATGATGATCGGGGGTATCTATGAGGTTGTAGCCATATTCACCGGTAATACTTTCATTGATGAAAATTTCTCCACTATCCCATTTCTCGTTTAGTTTATCATATTCAATATGTTTAACTACTGTCGAGGCTTTTTGGTCATTTATGAGTTGAATTGCATTATGAATAAACTCTTCAGGATTTGTTTTAAACGAATGAAATACACTCGGTTCAATTCTAGATAAAATGCTTGCTATAGCCTTACGCGTGAGACCTGTACCGCCATCGCTATAAGACCTGGAAAGTTCAGAGATAATATCGTATTTAACTGTGTCATTCGCAATTTCAGAAACAGCAATTGGCATGCCGATTTTACTTCTATACATCTCCAGTTTATCTTTACCGGCAGTCTTTAACAAACCTTCGGTAATAATAACTTCTGTCTTTGTCACGCGCATATTTCTATTAAGAGAATCCACACACCTCTCTATAAGCTCATCGTCGTCAAACTCCACGGTATAATAAGTCTTTTCATTAATACTGTACCACAGCTCCTTAAACTTCTTAGAGGCGAACTTTTCTTTATCAAGTTCAAGTTTCTCGCTATTGCGATTATTAGTCACAAGCCGCCCACGCTTTGAATCGTAAACAGAAGATAGGATGTTATTAATGTTCTCTGCAAACGGAGCGTACAGCTCGCCAACGGATTCGCGAACCTTCTGAATCTTCTGTTCATCATTTAATGAATGATATGCATCCGTCAACTGCTTTGAAACCTTGTCGACAAGTCCAGTATTCACTAGTCCCATATATATATCCGCAGCCGCAGAGTCATCGAGCGTAATGGTCTTTTCGCCACTAGCATCCTGTATTATCTTTCCATTAAACAATGAAGCAGATGCATCCTTTGGGCGCCTTGCAATAATTTCATTAAACTCAGACTGAAGACTATTCGCAAAACTCTCATAACTTTCATTCGCAATGACAGTAAGTACGTTCGTATCATGGACGAGATTTTCACCGAGAATCTCCGCATCTTGACGAATACCGTTTTGATCCACACACAATCGAAGTCCACGACCAATTTCCTGACGCTTCTTAATTTCGGCATCAGAATCACGAAGCGTACAAATCTGGAAGACGTTCGGATTATCCCATCCTTCACGCAGTGCTGAATGTGAGAAGATAAAGCGTACTGGTGATTTCTTTGGATCTCTATCGAGTAAAAGTTCTTTATTTTTCATAATAAGGTCATACGCATCAACATCATCCGTTGTTGTTTCTTTACGTCCGACCTTACTATCCACCATCTTCCCCTTCTTATCGATAGAAAAATAACCAGCATGGGTCATTTCCGCAGGAATAGCAGAAAGATAATTCATATACTCATCTTCTCCAAGCGTAATCTGAAGATGACTTATTACATCTTTATATTCTTCTTCAAACATTTCTGCATAGGTACCATTTAGTGGTTGACCAGCTTCATCATATTGCTTGTATTTTGCAACTTCATCAATAAAGAATAATGATAATACTTTAATCCCTTTACTAAATAATTCTCTTTCTCGTTGAATATGAGAAAGTATTGTTTCTCTAATCTGTATACGTCGTAGTTGATCCTCTGACACTTTACCAATCACATCACCTGCATAAAGTTTAATACCATTGATAAACTCAACAGAATCATCACGTCCATCAATTTTAGACACGACAAAACCATGCTTATATTCTTCCATTTGTCCAGAATTATCGTAAAGGTTATACCCTTCAGAAACTGTACGTGTAACCTTTCTTATTCCACTTGAGCCTTTCATATCAAACTGAATAGTCGCAGTAGGTGCAGACTTCGAAAGATTAATACCTTCTAAATAAACATAACTCTCAGTTGCAGTACTACCAGATTCAGTAATACCCTTAACTGCAATCTTCTTAACTAGACGCTTATTATAAGCTTCCAACGCATCTAACCGATAAATCATATTATAGATACTATCTAGTTTATGCGTAGCAGAATAACGAAGTGTCATTAAAGGATTAAACTGCTTCAAGTTCTCTTTCGTTTGCTTACCTTCCACAGACTGTGGTTCATCAATGATAACGATAGGATTTGTTTTAGCGATAATATCAATCGGACGACGAGAACGGAATTCATCCAACTTCATATAAATACGTCTTGCATCTTTACCCTTCGCATTAAACGCTTGAGAGTTGATAATCATAACATTAATAGAACTATCCGATGCGAAATGATCAATCTGTGTTAACTGTGCGGAGTTATAAATGAAGAAACGAATCTTCTTGCCATACTCTTCCGCAAAGTGATCTTGTGTTACTTGGAATGATTTATATACACCCTCACGGATTGCAATACTTGGTACAACAACAATAAACTTACTCCAACCATATGCTCGATTTAACTCATACATCGTCTTAATATAAGTGTATGTTTTACCTACTCCTGTCTCCATCTCAATTGTCAGATTAAATCTACCTTCTAACTTAGAAGATGGTTTAATCTGATTTGCCCTTTGAATGGAATTGATATGCTCAAGAATTGATTTATCACTTAGTTCTGGAATAATCTTATGATTACTCCAACCAGTGAAATCCTCTTCTTCTGTCAATGTCTGCTGATATAGACCTGTGCCTTTATCCATCATGTATGATGGAACTAAATAAGGTTGTCCAGCAAATACATCAACTACAGCTTTTGCAGCATCCGCCTGAAATTTCTGATGCTTAAATTGTAGTTTCATTGCCAAACCTCCTAAATAACCTTCACTCTTGTATCAGGTGCCATTAATTTAAATATTTCTCCGACATTGATCTTTGAAGGACTATTTACAAAACTGCTATCTCTAAAGACAGCACGTAGTGGTTGTTTCTTTGCAATCTCTTTAATTACATTTTCAGGAACATTCTCATCGAAACATGCAATCAAATCACCGTCATTGTAGTTATGTACAGTACATCCATCAATCTGTTCAGATTTATATGGTAGAGATAGTGGCAATCCCCATTCCAACAGACAACCAAACAATAAATCTAAATCTGTACGATCAGATTTAACATTAGACTCCAACGAAGAAAGTAAATCTTGGCTATACTCTGACGGATTATAGTAAACATCTGTCATATTTGAATCATCAAGTTTTAATACACGGAAACCAATATCTAAATCTTTAATTTCTTCTTTATCTGTATTGTCTTCTAATATTTTCTTCCCAGCTCTACGTATACGCTCTTTACCAATTTCGCAGATATTAGGATAACCTGCCTTGTATGCTTCACTTGCAAGATCCGTTTTCTCTGGAAGCTGAATCATAATAAAATTTCTATTTCCTCCATCTTCAGCATTTAATTTCATAACTGAATGCGCAGTGGTGGAAGAACCTGAAAAGAAATCCATTATTATATCTTCATCTGAGGTACATGACTTCACTAAGTTATATATGAGTTGAACTGGCTTAGTATAATCAAAATATTTTTCACCAAGCAATTCTTTTTGTTCCTTCTCACTATCTTGATTGTCACCCCAATCTAAAATCAAATCGGTAATTGATTTAGCCTTGCTTTTTTCTTCCTCGCTAATGTATCTTCTCAAGCCCTTTGCAGCAGTAATAAACAAAAGCTTTTTATCAATAAATTCATTAATTTTGTCTTGTGTATTAAGAAATTTCGCCTTTACAGTAATAGGATTTATTGTATAACAATCTTTCACAATGATGTCATTTTTATATTCAACCGACATTGTTTTTACCGTATATACACCCTTTGGAATAATACCGTTTGTTATCCCTTTCACTTCTACGCCTTCTTTAAATATTCTCTCGGTACTCGCATTTGAAATATTAATAACTTTTTTTGTCAAATCACTTACACTCTCGACCGATAACTTACCCATATAGTTACTATTTTTTGCAAATATGAGTATGTATTCCATAACTGGTGCAATGTGCCTTGATAAAAAGGATGGCTGTTTTTTTCGCTTCCATTTCAAAGCATTAATATAATTCGAATCACCAAAAACTTCCTTTCCAATTTTGGTAAGATTTTCAACTTCATTATCATCTATGCTGATAAACATTACACCGTCTTTAGTTAGGAGATTTCTCGCAAGTATAAGTCTAGAATACATCATAGAGCACCAATCAGAATGAAATCTTCCATTGGCATCAGTATTTTTAAACATTTTATTACCTTCGGTATTATATACCCCTGTCGCTTCTTCGTATTCATCAGTCGAAATAGCAAAATCATCCATATAAACAAAATCATTACCTGTATTATATGGAGGATCAATGTAAATCATCTTTATTTTCCCAAGATAACTTTCTTGTAAGAGCTTCAACGCTTCAAGATTATCACCTTCTATATAAATATTTTGTGTTGTATCCCATTCTACGCTTTCCTCTGGACTCGGCCGTAATGTCTTTCGAAGAGATCTATTAGCTTCTAAAATAGATGCCTTCTTCCCCGCCCAAGTAAACTCATATGCTTCATTCTCTTCGGCAATGTCACCCGAAAGCATTTGCTTTAAAATATTAAAGTTAATTGCCTTCTTTTGTTTTCCATTTTCATCAATAGTTTCAGTAATACAATTAGGGAAAAGTTCCTCTATCTTTTCAATATTATTAGTAACTAAATCTGATGACTCCATCCTCATTTTATCCATCATTCTCTCCCCAGTACCTTAATTAGATACTTCATCATAACACTAGTCAATTCAATCACATATTCAATTTCATCAACATTTACAGAATCATTATGCTTTATGTGGTTATTTTGGAATTTCATGTAATAGTCAATAATTTTTATCACCATATTTCTTAATTCCTCTGATGCATTGTGATATTTTAATTGCTCCCCTAAATTGTTAATTTGATTTTCCAAAGATTTATTATTTTCAAGTAAATCTTTTATGAGTAACTCAAAAGAAAGTCTCATATCATCCAAGGTGTTTCTCTCATAAATTCCCTGTTCATATTTATTTAGAGCACTATCATAAAGTTCAGATGATTTACTATACTTGGCCAACCATTGTCTTGTTTCACGAACAAGTTCAGTATCACTTATTTTCTCCGGTGAAAGAAAATGATACTTGGCGTACAGCTTCTCTTTTAAATTTTTTACATCAGCATTCTCTTTGAGCTTAGGTAATTCGCATAACTCTTTGATGATTTGAAACTGCTGTGTAGGACTAAAAGCTTTCAAATTTTTAAGTAATGCTGTTCTTTTATTTGGAACTTTATTACCAAATCTACCAAAGTTTGATTCAGTGATTGGAATACTAATATCAAAATCAATTGCATACTCATTGCAATAGTGAACAATCTCAGGGCCCGATAATCCAGTTTTAGTCTCAGCCAACACCTCACATGCATAACTTAAAAAACTACTATCAAATTCTCCATTCATCATAGCATCTCCAATTTTCTCTTGATTTTCTTAACTATATTATTCATACACATCTGCTTGTTAAGTTGTTTTTCTTTACGAATCTTTGCTTTTAATGTTTTTAGTTGTTTTTGTAATGCATGTTTTTGTTCTTGTCGTTCGACAGATTGTTTTAATGTTTCTTCCTTTGATTGTACATCTAATTTATCTCCAGCAATCTGGCGCACAAAATTCTCATATACTTCATCCATATCAAAGCCATCTACTTTGAGTAGTAATTCATCTTCATTAAGCCAATCTGTATGGTAATAACTATTTACCGTTAAGACTTTATTGCTAGATGAATCTATTTCTTTAAACCCTATCCATGCTTGATATTTTTCTTTGTATTCCATGATAAATAGAATATGGTATGGTATTCCTTTATCTATTTGTCTTAATAGATCAATATCAAATTCCATACAATTTAGTCGAATTTCAAATATTTCTATTTCTGTTACATCTGAACCAGCAGCTAAGTTGATTGTAGATACTGCTATCTTATTTTTCCAATGAATCGTTTTGATTTGTTCAATAAACGACTTTTTGATTGATGGTGAAATTTCAATCTTTTCGTAAAATTTTTGCTTAGGAATTCTTCTATTATACTCAGTTGATTTTGGTAGACCTAACATATATCTTCCTCGCTCTTAACAACAAAGAAGCAGATGAGTTCAAAATCATTTAGACCTGATATTTCTGACATCAGTGCTGATGTTCCACCGGTTGTAAATAAACTATCAATATCACTCTCTTCTTTGGTATATATAATTGAATTAATCGCTTCCCCTAAAAGTTCTGATAGATCTGTCATATTTCGACCATCATCCGTCTCTTCATTAAATTGTTGATATAGATTATGAATAGGTTCTTTCTTTCCTCGACATAGCAGTCTTATATCATCCAGCATTTTCTTTGGATTCAGGTAATCACAAATTACATTTCCATCTTTACCCACATACACCATGTAGAATGGATGAATTCTATTTTGATTATCTATATTAATACTGTTATTAATATTCTTTAAAATGAATATAACACCCTCTTGAAGTTCTCCAGTAGCAGGCACAACAGTATGCATGCCCTTTGGCATCTTATCCAAATCATTATGATTTTTAACATATTCCAAAAGATCTAATCTAAATTCATTTAAGCCTAGATCCATAATAGATATACCTGTGGACATATCTTCAATATCTACAACTTCTTCCTGTAGTTTCTTTAACTGTTGTTTACGATACTCAAGATCACCTTTCTCCTCTGGATTAATCAAATCATCATCACCAGTGGAAGTCATAATTGAAATCTTCATTCTAGTCTCAACTCTATTCTTTAAGTTGATATATTCGTCTAAATCCATATCTGGCCAAAAGTTTACCAGTTGAATTTGAGCGTTCTTACTTCCAATACGATCCACTCTACCAAAACGCTGGATAATTCTCACCGGGTTCCAATGGATATCATAGTTTACTAAATAATCACAATCTTGGAGGTTCTGCCCTTCAGAAATACAGTCTGTTGCAATTAATATATCAATATCCGTATTACTTCTAGGCATTAATACATCTCTTCCCTTCGAAAGTGGAGAGAAGCAGGTTAATACATTATTTAAAGTTGCTCTAAAACCTTTGATAGTTGTCTTTCCATCAATACTACCTGTAATAACTGCACTATCTAAATCATATTTATTTTTAATATATGTACTTACATGTTCATACAAATACTCTGCTGTATCAGAGAAAGCTGAAAAGATAAGTACTTTTTTATTTCCTGGGTTAATTGGATTCTCAATTTTATTAGATATTAGTCTAAGCAATTCTTGTAGCTTACTATCATGTTCTGGTGTAATATCCATAACCATTGAAATTAATGTATCAAGCAGTTCAGAATCATGCTTTAAATCAAATCGCCACGATTGATAATCCATATCCGCAAGATTAATCTTCACCTTCTTACCGACTGTGAAGTAGTCTGTATTATCGTCATCTATATCAAATTCCACATTAGAAGATTCATCTAAATCAATATTAGAATTACCATTTTGTTCATAATTATCAATTGATTTTATTGTCTTCTCAATGTAATCCTTGATTCTATTAAGAGTAAGTCTAAAAGACTGAACTGAACTTTCTAAACGTTTTAAAAGATTAATACTCATCAATTTTCTTATACCTTCTTCACGTCCGGACTGTGTGAGTTGAACAAGATTTCTATCATATTCATCATTAATGATATAGTTTCCCAATCTACTAGGGAAAATATACTTTGAAGGTACGTAAATACATAGTGAAAGTTGAGATAACTTTTCATATATGTCATTATAATTTATAGCTAAATTCAAGTCAGTTAGCTTAGGACACAATGAAATAGGTTTCCGTCTTTCGGGAAACTTTCCAATTTCTGCAGTATTATAATATTTTTCAATGTGTTTTCTCGAGCGAGCAATTGTAACGCTATCTAACAGCTCAAAGAAGTCAAAATCAAGTGTTTTAAGCAGTGCATCTGTTGTTCTTGATTCTGGCTCTAACTTATTCCATGCATTAAAAGCTCCTTGAGCTTGTCTAAATATTTCTTCAATAGACTTGGAAGTATTTAATTGTTTACTCATGTTTTCAGAATCATCTTCATATGCAAGTGAGAGCTGATTCTTTAAATCAAGAAATCTATTATTGACTGGCGTTGCAGATAACATTAAAACCTTAGTCTTTACACCAGCCTTAATAACTTTATCCATCAACTTCGTATAACGATTCTCATGTGTATTAGAATGTGTCCCTACACCATTACGAAAGTTATGTGATTCGTCAATTACTACTAAGTCATAATTCCCCCAGTTTAAACGATCTAAATATAAACCATTAGAAACACCATGTGTACGAGATAAATCGGTATGGAAAAGAACATCATAATTTAATCTATCTTTAGCTATTGGGTTATTAACATAGTTATCTTTATAAGTATTCCAGTTTTCAGCAAGCTTCTTAGGACATAATACAAGAACACTCTTATTTCGATTCTCATAATATTTCACTACCGCAAGGGCTGTAAATGTTTTACCTAGACCTACACTATCGGCTAGTATGCATCCGTTATATCGTTCTAATTTGTTAATAATCGCTAATACTGCATCTTTCTGAAAGTCATATAAAAGATTCCAAATTTTACTCTGCTTAAAACCAGTTGCTTCATTTGGTAAGTCATCTTCTGAAATATCATTTAAAAATTCGCTAAATACATGATAAAGTGTTAAAAAATAAATTAGCTCGGGTGAATTTTCAGTATACGCAGTTGTAATATTTTCAATCACTGTATCGGTTACATCTTGAAGTATATCTGTATCACTCCACATTCTGTCGAATATTTGTAAAAAACGTGTCGAATGTGGAACATCTAATCGTTGCACCAAACTACAATAATTATTTCCACGTTCACAGCCAATATCTACAGTTGTAAATCCCTTCATAGGAGTGTATGCGGTTAAATCCTGCTGATTTTCAACAGTAATAAAACCATCTATATTTTTACCTGTTATATTTGATTTAAATTTAGCTTTTGATTTAACCCAGTTGGCAAACTCTTTTGCAATTGCTTTCTGGGTCATTTTATTCTTAAGCTTTATTTCAAATTCTGTACCATAAAGACTATTTTCACGATTCAATCTTGGAATATAAAATTCGCGTTTTTGCTTTTCGCTTTTTTCTTTAATAAAAGTCGGAGAAGTAAAAATAAAGCGACACTCTTCTATTTGCTCTAGCTGTGTTTTTAGTTCTTTGTATGCATACATAGAAAAACAAGCAGCTGCCATCGATATTTTACTGCCTTTTGTTATAGTAGTCGCCATATCGTCACGAATTGTTTCCGTAACATTGTCAAATACTTTCGTATCCATTAATTATTTCTCCTTGATCCATTATTAAAATCAATACACTACGATATTATACAATACATATGTTAACTTGAATAATCATTACAGACTGTTTTATTATTTTATTAATTTTGGTTCAAAAAATAAACTATATTATTTCAAACGCGATACTTCCTTTACAATTTCTTCGTATGAACTTGATTCAGTTATTATCTTTTGAATATCAGAAATATGTAACATAAACTTGAATACCTCACTTGGATTTCCTTCTATCTTTTCCAAATAAGTTGCACCTTTTTCTGTTTCTTTAAGTCCTCTTTTCTCTTCAAAATCTTTGAGAAAATTAAAAGCTTTATCAACAATTTTTGCATCTAATCCTGCCATTTCTGCAACATACATGATTAGTTGTGGGCATTTTAAATTAGCATAGGTAGGCATCTTTTCAGAACGGTTCATATTTGGGTCAATATAATATGAAAAGAAATGAAATTGTTGAGATGGCTCAGCTTTTTCACGAATTACTTGCTTATTATATCTTGGTTCACAAGCAGTTTCGAAATACCCACCTTTCGTTTGTCCAAGGCCTTCTATTACTATCCGATCACAAACCAATTCCTTTTCATAAGGGTTTTTGTGTTCATCGAACTTTTTTATAGCATTCCAAAATTCTAAATTATTCATAATACCTCTTTACATCATTCTCATACAATTTCTAAGATATACATTATATTTTTGATAATAAGCAAATGTTCTCTACATGCACGGTCTGTGGAAATAAATCGACAGGTTGTACTAGTTCGAGTTTGTATCCATTGTCACTGAGCATCTTTACATCACGTGCGAGTGTTGCTGGATCACAGGATACATAGACTAATCGCTTTGGTGCGATGGTTACGATAGCGTCTATCGTATCTTTTGAACATCCCTTGCGAGGTGGATCGATAATCATTGCGTCTGCTTGTATCTTTGCGTCAATGATTTGTTTAGCACCTTCTGAAGCATCTGCGTTAATAAACTTAATGTTAGTAACATTGTTATTTTCCGCATTGGTATTCGCATCGCAGACTGCGTCTTTGACAATCTCAATTCCATATACTTGCTTGGCTTGTTTTGCAGCGATGATACCCATCGTACCGGTACCGCAATACAAGTCGATGAGAGTTTCATTACCTGTTAAGCCTGCAAGTTCAATTGCCTTAGAATAGAGTTCTCTTGTTGCGTATGGGTTAATCTGATAGAACGATCTAGCACTGATTCTAAACGTACAACCGAGTAATTCTTCTTCGATGTAATGTCTTCCTGCAAGTAGGATTTCTTTACCATCGAGGATGACATTATCTTCTCGTTTATTCACGATAGCGATTAGACTCTTAATTTGTGGGTAGTCTGCTAGGACGTCTTTGATTAAGATATCACTGTTGTGGAATGGATAGTTTCTTACCACAAGTGCAACCATCACTTCCCCTGTGTTATGTGCATGCTTGATTAATACATGTCGCATATCTTTTCCACATGCAAGCATGTCAAATTGTTTACGGAAGTAATTTGTAAGTTCGTTTGATAAATCTGTTTGTACATGACATACATCATATTGCACAATACGATTGGAGTGTGGCGCATAGAAGCCCATTTCCACCTTATTATCATTGCATTGTACTGGTATCTGTACCTTATTACGATAGTTCCAATGTGGTTCTACCTTAATAATTGGTTGTACTTCTACGTCCATGCCTGCAATCTTATGGAAACAGTCTTTTACTTTATTTTCTTTCAATGTGTTTTGTTCATTACTGTCCATGTGCTGGAGTTGACAACCACCGCATTGTTTATATACAGAACAATTTGGCTCAATGCGGTGTAGAGATGGTTTTAGGATTTTGATAATACGACCGTAACCATAGTTCTTCTTCATTTTTGTGATGCCAATCTCTGCTTCTTCTCCATTTAGTAGACCTGGCACGAAAATGACGATACCGTTAATACGTGTAACGCCTGCACCATCTTCTGAATAACCTGTCGCTGTTGCGATATATCTCTCGTTTTTTTCCATCATCTTTTACATTCTAAAAAAGGGATATGTTGTATCCCTTATTGTTGTGTTTGTTCCGTTTGCTGTGTTTGTTCTGTCTGTGGTGTTTCTTGTGTTTGTGTTGATTCTGTATTTTCAGTATTTTCTGTACTTTGTTGTTCTTTTTGTGCTTCCGCTTCTGCAGCCGCTGCTGCTTCTGCTGCTTTTCTTGCTGCTACTGCATCTCTTAAGCTTTGCGCAACTTCCGCATTCTTCGGACTACTTACCAATTGGTATTGTGGGGCACTCATTGCGGATGTCTTTGTAAAGATTCCGTAAATAAAGTTGTCTTTATCACGTCCATCTTTCATATTAGAAGTATGAATTTCTAAGTCATACATCTTCATATCATTGCCTTGTGAGAAGTATACATTTGGATCTAAGATTGCGACTACTGCTTCATAAGCACGTCCACTCACATCTTGAACCACTTCTGCAGTTGAATCTTCTGCTACATCAACGTATACACGTAATGTACCAGTTGCTAGATGTACACTGTGACCTGTTACACCATCAAGTTTACCAACTGCTTCATCAACTTGTTTAAGTTGATCTTTGGTGATTGCAGGGTTTAAATCATTTTCATAACGGCTACCCAATACTGGTGAGTGGGAATCCATATATGTCGATACTAGCATCCAACCAAAGTAAATCGCTGGCGCAAGAATCAATATCAAGCATACTGTAAATACAATATGCACAAGTTTTAATCCGTGTTTTCTATTTTTCTGTGTCATATTACTCTCCGTACTTATTGTAGTCTTTTTCTGAGAAATACGCCAGTCTTAATCATGAACGCGTTTTTTGAGCTCTTCCTCTAAGATTTGCGATACCATTCCTGGGTTAGCCTGTCCCTTAGATTTCTTCATAACTTGTCCGACTAAGAAACCTACTGCACGACCCTTACCATTCTTGTAATCTTCGATTGCTTGTGTATTTGCGTCGAGTACTTCGTTAACCATTGCAGTTAACGCTGAACTATCGGAAACTTGTTTTAAGCCCTTTTCTTCAGCTGCTACTTCTGGATCTTTTCCTAGCATCAAATCATCGCATAATTGTTTTGCTTGTGCAGAAGATACTTTACCTTCATCCACTAACGCAATCATCTTAGCAAGCATTTCTGGTTTTAACTCACATTTATCAATGCTTGTTTCATGTTTGTTGAGCCATGCGCTTACTTCACCTAATAGCCAGTTGCACGCAGCTTTTGCATTTGTTGTGTACTTCATGACTTCTTCAAAGAACTTAGACATTTCCATATCAGCGATTAAAATGCGAATGTCATGTTCAGTTAATGCATACTGTTTTGCATAACGTTCTTTTCTCGCTTCTGGAAGCTCTGGCATATGTTCTTGAATATCTTGAATCCAAGAAGGATCTAGTTGTATTGGGAAAATATTTGGCTCAGGGAAGAACTTATAATCCACAGAACCTTCCTTACGACGCATCATGACAGTAGTATTTGTCTTTTCGTCGTAACGACGTGTTTCCTGATGAATCACTTCACCTGCTTCTAATAGTTCCTTTTGACGTTGAATTTCATACTCTACAGCTTTACCGACGTGGGAGATAGAGTTTAAGTTCTTAATTTCGTTTTTAACACCTAACTTATCAGAACCCTTTGGTGCGATGGATACGTTA
>ERZ773013.1351-NODE-1351-length-14580-cov-5.527849_pt1 | contig 14580 bp, 9 predicted proteins | sample MGYA00511670_ERZ773013 | MGnify/ENA primary metagenome ERZ773013 (study PRJEB29015, sample SAMEA2738120) | human oral metagenome | biome: human oral; feature: human-associated habitat; material: saliva | place: China | collected 2257 ...
GGAAGCCGCATAACGGCTACCATTTAAAGCGTCCAAGTTTCGGGGCGCAGTTCATTTAGGCGCCGGGACACAATTTTTATGTATCAGTAGCGTTTGGAGCGGCCATAGCCGCCACGGTCATCGCGCTTAGAGCCGCGCTGGTAACCAGAGCGCTCATCACGGTAACTGGAGTATCCGCCGCGCGAGTTGGAACGCTCGTTAAAGCGCCCGCCGCGATCGTCACGCTTGAAACCACGGTCCTCGCGCTTAAAACCGCGATCGTCACGCTTGAAACCACGGTCTTCACGCTTAAAGCCATGGTCCTCACGTTTGAACCCGCGATCGTCACGTTTAAAGCCACGGTCCTCGCGCTTGAAACCGCGATCGTCACGTTTGAAACCACGGTCCTCACGGTCATAGCGGCCCTCTTCGCGACGCGGGCGGTAAGCCGAACGGCCGCCCTCAGAATCGGCGTCGTCGCGCATACCCTTAGCCTTGTGGCGATCATTCGGGCCGCTCCAGCCGTGACCGGGGCCCTCATCCGGGCGAATACGCAGCTCACGGCCAGCGAAGGTGGCCTTACCCATGCGCTGCAAAGTCTGCTCATCTAGCGGCGCATAGATAGTGACCAGCGAGAAAGACTGCAAAATGTCGATCTTGCCAATGTCGGAGCCGGAAATGCCGCCCTCATTAGCTAGCGCACCCACAATTGCGCCGGGCAGAACCTTGTCGCGGTGACCCACCTCGACGCGGTAAACCGTGCCGCCCGCATCGTCGCGACGCGGGGCGCGACGCGGACGCTCAGGCCTGTTCTCGCGGGCAGGACGCTCACGGCCATGCTCAAAGCTGGCAGAAATGAAGGTGCCTTCAGAATCTACCTGCACCTCACGGCGCTCCTTGCGGCCTGAGTCCTCACGCTGCCAGCGCGGGCCGTCGTCGCCAACCGCTAAAGCCAGCAAGGTAGCAGCCAAAGTGGCGCTATCCAGGGAAGAAACTTCCTTAGCGATCAGCTCGCGGTAGATGTCCAGGCGGCCCTTTTGGGCTCGCTCATCGGCGCGCTTTAGTAGCTTAGCGGCGCGGTGACGTGACACGTCAGCGGGGGAGGGCAGGGTAATTTCCTCCAGGCGAGCCCCGGTCAGACGCTCAATCTGGCGTAGCTTGCCCTTCTCCTTAGGGGTCAGGAAAGTGATAGCTTCACCGGTGCGCCCGGCGCGGCCAGTACGACCAATACGGTGCACATAGGCCTCAGCCTCACGCGGCACATCAAAGTTAACTACCAGACCGATACGGTCCACATCCAAACCACGCGCGGCCACATCCGTAGCCACCAGCACATCCAAGCTACCCTGGCGCAGGCGCTCAATTAGCCGCTCACGTTCACGCTGGGGCACGTCACCACTGATGGCGGCGGCCTGAATGCCACGGCCAGACAGCTCAATGGCCACATCCTCAGCAGTTGACTTGGTACGCACAAAGACAATCGCGGCTTCAGCATCAGTCACGGCCAAGATACGCGAAACCGCACCCACCTTGTGACGGAAAGGCACCACCGCATAAGACTGCTGCACCGAATCCACAGTGGAGGACTGGCGTGAAACCTCAATACGTACCGGGTCGTTTAGGTGCTCAGCGGCCACCGACTCAATTGCCGGAGGCATGGTGGCGCTAAACAGGGCGGTGCGTCGCTCGCTAGGCAGCGAGGCGGCAATGGTTTCAACATCCTCAGCAAAGCCCATGCGCAGCATTTCATCGGCTTCATCGAGCACGAAGTAACGCACGTGGTCTAGTACCAGCGCACCCTTTTCAATCAGGTCAATTACGCGGCCGGGGGTACCCACAACCACCTGGGCGCCTTCACGTAGCGCCGCAATCTGGGGGCCGTAGGGGCTACCGCCATAGACGGCCACAACATCTAGACCACGGCTGCGGTGAGCCATATCGGCAATCGCATCAGCACTTTGCATGGCCAGCTCACGGGTGGGGGCCAAAACCAGGGCCTGTACTTCACCGTCGCGGCTGTCTACCTCATTTAGTAGGGGCAGGCCGAAAGCGGCGGTCTTACCGGTACCGGTTTGGGCTACACCGACGACGTCGCGGCCCTCCAGTAGCACCGGGATCGCCTCACGCTGAATGTCGGTGGGGCTAACAAAACCCATGTCGGTGATGGCGCGTAGCAAGTCGCGCGGCAGGCCCAGGTCAGCGAAAGTGGGGCCGGTGGGGGTCAGCTCGGCGTCGTCGTCATCTTCACTGTCTGACTCGGGGTCTAGCTCCGGGCGGTCAGTGTCGACGTCGTCGGCCTCGTCCTCGTGGTCAATGTCTACCGGGTCGGCCGGAGAAGTGGATTCGCTAGCGTCAGCGATATCTTCAGGCGTGGCTGCGCTGGCAGCGGAGGTGGATTTTAGCTGGGCCTCAAACAGGTCATCTAGGCTAAGGGGATTAGACATACGTATTTCCAATGCGGATCAGCGGAGCGTGGGGATGAGCCTATTACTCACCGCTCTTAACGCACCTCGCCCAGCCACACTTGTCAGTCGTTAACCGACTAAACGCACGCAATTATTCGCAACTCAATTAGGTATGCGACGATAAAACTTCAAGGGTAGGGAGCGTCTCACTCCTAAAACAACAGCTTTAGTTTACCTGGCGCTGCAGCTTGATAAACCTAGTATTTGTGGTGAATTGGCTTACCCTGGGCGGCCAAACTAGGGCTGCAAATAAACATGACTTAGCGGCGGGGAGTAGACTTTTAGCGGCGCCCGCTCGTCTCGCGGTGCGCTTTTAACCAAACTGGAAGGACCAAAGTGCTGCGTACCCGCTATGCAGGTTCCCTGCGCTCAAGTGACATTGGCACTACCGTAACGCTCACCGGCTGGGTCGATCGTCGTCGTGACCACGGCGGCGTCGCCTTTATTGACCTGCGTGATGCCAGCGGTATTGCCCAGGTAGTCATCCGTGAGGAGGTGGCCCACGATCTGCGCGCAGAATACGTACTTAAAGTTACTGGCCAGGTCACGGCCCGCCCTGAGGGTAACGCCAACCCGAACCTGCCTACCGGTGAAATTGAGGTAGTCGTCAGCGAGGTAGAGATCCTCAACCCGGCCGCGCCTTTGCCGTTCCAGGTTTCCGACCACGCTGAAGACGCTGGTCAGGTAGGTGAAGAAGCTCGCCTAAAGTACCGCTACCTGGATCTGCGTCGCTCCTCTATGCAGCACGCTATCCGTCTGCGCTCCAAGGTGTCTCAGGCTGCCCGTAAGGTGCTTGACGCTCACGACTTCGTTGAGATTGAGACCCCCACCCTGACTCGCTCCACCCCTGAAGGTGCTCGCGACTTCCTGGTGCCCGCGCGTCTAGCCCCCGGCTGCTGGTACGCCCTACCCCAGTCTCCGCAGTTGTTTAAGCAGCTACTGATGGTGGCCGGTATGGAGCGCTACTACCAGATTGCCCGTTGCTATCGTGACGAGGACTTCCGCGCTGACCGCCAGCCTGAGTTCACTCAGCTGGATGTGGAAATGAGCTTCGTGGAGCAGGACGACGTCATGGCAGTAGCCGAGGACATCCTGCGTGAAGTTTGGGCCCTGATCGGCTACGAGCTCAAGACCCCCATTGCCCGTATGCCTTACCGCGAGGCCATGGAAAAGTACGGTTCGGACAAGCCTGACCTGCGTTTTGGTCTAGAGCTAACCGACCTAACCGAGTTCTTCAAGGACACCACCTTCCGCGTATTTAAGGCCCCCTATGTGGGTGCCGTGGTTATGCCCGGTGGCGCCAGCCAGTCTCGCCGTACTTTCGACGCTTGGCAGGAATGGGCCAAGCAGCGCGGCGCTAAGGGCCTGGCCTACGTAACTGTTGGTGAGGACGGCACCCTGGGTGGTCCGGTTGCTAAGAACATTACCGACGCCGAGCGTGCCGGTCTGGCTGAGGCTGCTGGCGCCAAGCCCGGCGACTGCATCTTCTTCGCCGCTGGTGGCGTAGATGCGTCCCGCGCCCTGCTGGGTGCAGCCCGCCTGGAGATCGGTAAGCGCTGCGGCTTGATCGACGAAAACGAATGGTCTTTCGTGTGGGTAGTGGACGCCCCCTTGTTCAAGCCTTCCGCTGAGGCTAAGGCTGAAGGCGACGTCGCTCTGGGCTCTAGCGCCTGGACTGCAGTACACCACGCCTTCACTTCACCCAAGCCCGAGTGGCTCGACAACTTCGACCAGGACCCGGGCAACGCCTTGGCCTACGCCTACGACATCGTTTGCAACGGCAACGAAATTGGTGGCGGCTCGATCCGTATCCACCGCCGCGACGTGCAAGAGCGCGTATTCAAGGTGATGGGTATTAGCCAGGAGCAGGCCCAGGAGAAGTTTGGCTTCCTGCTTGATGCCTTCAAGTTCGGCGCCCCGCCGCACGGTGGTATCGCCTTTGGTTGGGACCGTATCGTCTCGCTGCTAACTCACGCCGACTCTATCCGCGACGTGATCGCCTTCCCCAAGTCCGGTGGTGGCTACGACCCGCTAACTGCAGCCCCTGCTCCCATTACCGAGCAGCAGCGTAAGGAAGCTGGCGTAGACGCTAAGCCTGAACAGGCCTAGGATTTTCTAACGATTAGGGTGGGTCCCATTAATTTGGGACCCACCCTAATTGCAGCTAATACGGGTAGTATGAAAGCTATGTCACAGTATATTGATATCCACCCTGAAAACCCGCAGGCGCGTTTAATCAACAAGGTAGTTGACCGTCTACGTGACGGTGGACTGATCGCTTACCCCACTGACTCTGGCTACGCGCTGGCCTGCATGGTGGGCAATAAGGAAGGCATGGATCGTATCCGTGCTATCCGTCAGCTTAACGACAAGCATAACTTCACCTTGATGTGCTCTAATTTTTCGCAGGTTGGGCCGGTGGCGATTGTTGGCAACACTGCCTTCCGCCTGATTAAGCGACTAACCCCGGGGCCCTACACCTTCATTTTGAAGGGCACCAAAGAGGTGCCGCGTATGACCCTTAACCCCAAGAAGCACACGCTGGGTATCCGTATCCCTGATTACCCTATTGCCCAGAGCCTGGTAGAGGCCCTAGGTGAGCCGTTGCTTTCCTCCACTTTCATCCGCCCGGGTGAAGAAGAGCCTGAAACCAGCGGCTGGGAAATTCACGACGAGCTAGGTCATTTGATCGACATTGTGATTGAAGGGCCGGTGGCTAGCACTGAGCCCACCACGGTTATTGACCTAACTGAGGATGTGCCCGAGGTCCTGCGCCAAGGTGCAGGTGACACCTCAACTATCTAGCCTTAACCAGGCTTGCCAAGGGGGCTAGCGCTTTTTCAGCGCTAGCCCCCTTGTGTAGCTACCGGCGCTCTAGCTAGTGGCTGCGTTTTCCGGTCTAATGTTTTAGCGAGTAACGCTCATAGATAGCCCGAATAGGTGCCGGTGACCACCAGTTCCAACGCCCTAGCAAGGTCATAGTGGCGGGCACCAACGCCATACGCACCAGCGTGGCGTCAACTAACACGATCAGCGCCAAAGTAAGCCCGATTTCCTTAATAACCAGCATCTGGCCACCCACAAAACCTAGGAATACTGCGGTCATAATGGCTGCCGCTGAGGTAATAATGCGGCCAGAACGCTGCAAACCTCGCTCAACAGCTAGATCATTATCGCCGCTAGCATCCCAAAATTCTTTGATGCGTCCTAACAGGAACACTTCATAGTCCATAGCCAGGCCAAAGCCAAACACAATGGCTACCACCATCACATAGCTTTCCATGCCCCCGATGGGGGTAAATCCCAATAGGGAAGCGCCGTGACCGCCCTGGAAAATCCAGGTGGCCAGGCCCAGTGAAGCAGCTAAAGAGAGCGAGTTAATCAGCACGGCCTTAATGGGTACAAGCAGTGAGCCAGTCATTAAGAACAGCAAAATAAAGATCGCTCCTAGCACTAGTGGTACTAGCCAGGGCAGTGAGGAGATAACCGAGGAGCCAAAATCTACCTGGGTAGCTGCTTGACCGGTGATCCACAGCTGGCTGGGGGCATTTAGAGCGCGAATATCTACAACTGCCCGCTCGGCGCTACGCGAACCGGCAGTGCCTTTAAGTTCTAGGTAAGCCACGGTGTAATCACCAGCAGTGGTCACGCCCTGTACCCTTTGCACATCGGCAACCTGGGATACTTCAGTTTTAATGAAGTTAGCCTGTTTGGCGCTGTTACCGTACATGATTAAAGTGGCGTCGTTACTTAAAGAATCGGGATACTGCTGTTTTAGGGTTTGCAAATAGGCGTATTGGGAGCCATTGCGCGGTAAAAGATCAGTGCCAGAGTTAAGCAGGTGCAATTCACCCAGTGGCACACACATAGCTCCTAGCGCCGCTACGCAGGCAACTAGTACATACCAGGGGTAGCGGTGCACCCACCGAGCCAGACGTGAAAAGATACCCTCAGTGGAAGAAACATCAGCGATACGGGCCTGTAGCTTACCCAGCAGCGGCACCCGCTGTAGCCAGGAGGGAATAAGTGCGCGCGTGCCCAAATAGAGCAGTAGCGCGGGCACCAAAGTCAGCGCCGCCGCTACCGCAATGAGGGTTACAAACAGCCCACCTACACCAATAGAGCTGAGCAGGGTGGGCGGCATTAGAGCTAGACCTAGCAAACCAATAGCTACCGTTACTGCAGAGAACAAAATGGTTCTACCGGCACTAACCATAGTTAGACGCACTGCCTGGGCAGGCAGGGAAGCATTGCGGGCGCGGCGCTGTTGAAAGGCTGCCTGAATAGATACACCTGCAGCGGGAGTTTCATCATTAGCTAGCTTTTCAGCTAGTCGGCCTAGTTCTTCACGGTAGCGGGAGGTAAATAGCAGCCCATAGTCGATGGATAGGCCCAGGCCAATTACCGTAACAATGTTGAGCACACTGGATTCAATATCGACCAGGTAGCTAAGGCCCCATAGGCTACCTAGCGCAGCGCAGATAGATACTAATGCGCCTGCTAGCGGCATACCGGCCAGCATAAAACCGCCAAAAACCAACACCATGATCAGCAAGGCCAGAGGCAATACCAGCAGCTCTCCGGCGCGCATATCGCGCGAAACCTGAGCAACTAGCTCCTGGTTAATAATGGCTTGGTCGGAGACTGTGCCAGCAGCATTGGGGGATACTGCACGTAGTTCCTGGGGTACTCGCGCCAGGCGCCGTTCCACATCTTTACGTGAAGTATCAAAGGCGGCTTTCGCATCAGCATTTTTAGTGATGTCTTTACCCGGTTCAGGCGAGATAGTTACGGAAAGTAAAAATCCCTGCTTGTTGCGGGCCATCAGTTTGCTAGCAGCCGGGTTAGCTAGCTTGCCGGGTAGTACAAAGGGATCTACCACGGCGCCGTCACCAACGCGGGCAATTAGCTCCTTGTGAACTGGAGCCAAGGCATTATCAACCTTGGTAGCAGTGGCTGAATCGGCCAGGTTAACCCCGGTTACTAGCAGGGTAATTTCCACCGATTGGCCAGTTAAAGTGTTTAGTACCTGCTGGCCTTCATCGGAAGATGAGCCAGGAATAGAGCCCTGGGAAGTTTTAAGGCGATCAAAAATTGACTGGCCGCCTAAGCCTGAAAGTGAAGTAAGTAGTAACAGCGCTGCCAGCGCGGCCCAAATCACGAGAGTTAGACGCGGACGACGGATAACCTTGGTTGCTAGGGCGTCAAACATGGCGTAATTATCGCAGATATACTGCTTATATGGACCTTTTCGAGGCAGCAAACAGTGACGAATCCGGTCTAAGCATTGACCCCCATGCCCCGTTAGCGGTCCGCATGCGTCCGCGTAGCTTGGATGAGTTGGTGGGGCAAAGTCACCTGCTGACGCCAGGATCTCCGCTGCGGCGTCTAATTAGCGGTGGGCGTGGGGCGACTAGCTCAGTTATTTTATTTGGCCCGCCTGGAACCGGTAAAACCACCCTGGCTTATTTAGTGGCGCGTGCCCATAATCGTCGTTTTGTGGAGCTGTCGGCGGTAAGCGCTGGGGTTAAGGAGGTACGCGCCGTCGTCGATCAAGCCCGCCACACCCTATCGGTAAGCGGCCAGGAGACAGTGTTATTTATTGACGAGGTGCACCGTTTTTCGCGTTCGCAGCAAGACTCGCTGCTACCAGCGGTGGAAAATCGTTGGGTTACGTTGATTGCGGCTACCACTGAAAACCCGTCCTTCTCAGTAGTTGCTCCTTTGCTTTCGCGCTCACTGCTGCTAACTTTGCAACCCTTGGACGGGCAGGATATTGCGGCTTTGGTGCGTCGGGCACTTAGTGATCCGCGCGGTTACGCCTGCCGGGTAGCTATCGACGACGACGCCCTGGCCCAGTTGGTACGTTTGGCTGGTAATGATGCACGTAAGGCCTTAACCGTGTTGGAGGCAGCGGCACAGAGTCTGCTTGACAGCGAGGCCTTGGCTGACGCGGGGGACTTTGGTGACGGCAGGGCCGCTTTAGATGCTGAAACCACACCCAAGGCTGGCGGCGCGACAGAGAAGCAAAAGGCACAAGCAAAACAACCCCTAGACGCTGTCCAGCAATCTAAAGTGCTCAAACCAGACGTTCCAGTAATTACGCTCAGCACCATTGAGCAAGCCGCAGATATTGCCGCTGTGCGCTATGACCGCAGCGGCGATCAGCACTACGACGTGGCCAGCGCCTTCATTAAATCCATGCGCGGCTCAGATGTAGACGCCGCCATCCACTACCTGGCCCGCATGATTGCGGCGGGGGAGGACCCGCGCTTTATCGCCCGGCGCGTGGTGATAGCCGCCAGTGAGGACGTGGGTATGGCTGACCCTAGCGTGCTAGCCACGGCTAGCGCCGCCATGAGCGCGGTAGCCCAAATTGGTATGCCCGAAGCCCGTATTATTTTGGCCCAAGCAGTTATTGCGGTGGCTAGTGCGCCTAAATCAAATGCCGCCTACCTGGCTATTGATAGGGCCTTGGCAGACGTGCGGGCAGGAAATATTGGGCAGGTGCCCGCGCATTTGCGCGACGCCCACTACGCTGGAGCCCAAAAACTAGGCCACGGCACAGACTATAAATACGCCCACGATTACCCCCACTCAGTGGCTGCCCAGGAGTATCTACCTGAGGAACTACGTGGTAAGCGCTACTACCAACCTACCCGCAATGGTTTTGAGGATCTGCTCACAACCAGACTGGAAAAGGTGCGCGATTTACTAGGAAGAAGCTAATCTTTAACGGTTGTCTGCTTTTGTGTAGGCAATTCCTGGGGTCATAGCCGCAAGGTCGACCCCGCGCCGCTACAGCAACCCTTTGCATGCGGCGTGCCTAGTAAAAACGGGCCTATTGGCCCCCTAACAGGAAGAGGAAAACATGTCTGTTTCTCGCTCCCGCCGTCAGGTGCGCCTGTCTCGCGCCCTGGGTATTCCGCTAACCCCCAAGGCCGTACGTTACTTCGAGAAGCGCCCTTACGGCCCCGGTGAGCACGGCCGCGCCCGTCGTCGCGCCGAGTCCGACTACGCCGTACGTCTGAAGGAAAAGCAGCGTCTGCGCGCCCAGTACGGTATCCGTGAGGCCCAGCTGCAGCGAGTCTTCCAGGAAGCTCGTCGCGAAAAGGGTCTGACCGGTGAGTCCCTGGTCGAGCTGCTGGAAATGCGCCTAGACGCCCTAGTGCTGCGCGCTGGCTTTGCCCGCACCATCGCCCAGGCTCGTCAGGACGTTGTGCACCGTCACATCATGGTTGACGGCAAGATCGTTGACCGTCCTTCCTTCCGCGTAAAGCCCGGTCAGGTTATCCAGGTTCGCCCCCGCAGCCAGGTTATGGTCCCCTTCCAGGTGGCCGCTGCTGGTACCCACCGCGACGTGCTGCCCGAGGTACCTCAGTACCTAAGCGTTGAGCTGGAGAAGCTAACCGCTACCCTGGTGCGTCGCCCCAAGCGTGACGAAGTTCCCGTCACCTGTGACGTGCAGATGGTGGTTGAGTACTACTCTCGCTGAGTTTAATCTTTCACTTATGCGATGCCCCGGATCTGATGGTTCGGGGCATCGTATGTTTCGCGCTAATCTTGTAATAACTATGGTTGGTTTGAGCCCAACCATTTACCCTGTCCGACGCCCTCAGGGGCATAAACCTTAGGTTCTCATGCGCACTAGCGAAATCCGCACTCGTTGGATCGACTACTTTGCTGCCAATGGACACGAAATTCGTCCGTCGGTTCCGCTAATTTCTCCCGATCCCTCAATTCTGTTCACCATTGCGGGTATGGTGCCCTTTATTCCTTACATTGTGGGTACTGAGCCGGCACCTTGGCCGCGTGCCGCTAGCGTGCAAAAGTGCATCCGTACTAACGACATCGACAATGTCGGTAAGACCACGCGTCACGGTACCTTCTTCCAGATGAACGGTAACTTCTCCTTCGGTGACTACTTCAAGGAGGGGGCCATTAGCTATGCGTGGGACCTGCTAACCGGTTCTCAGGCTGAAGGTAAGTACGGTCTAGATGGCGATCGTTTCTGGGTAACTATCTGGGATGAAGATCAGGTTGCCTTTGACGTGCTTACCCGTCAGATTGGTATTGACCCAGCACACATTGTGCGTTTGCCGCGTAAAGAGAACTTCTGGGACACCGGCCAGCCCGGCCCTGCCGGCCCTTGCGCTGAGTGGCACTATGACCGTGGCCCGGCTTATGGCCCTGAGGCTGTAGGTGGCACGGTTGACCCCGGTGGTGACCGCTACCTTGAGGTGTGGAACCTGGTATTTGACCAGTACCTGCGTGGCGAGGGCACGGGTAAGGACTACCCGCTGCTAGGCGAGCTAGATAAGAAGTGCATTGATACCGGCGCTGGCTTGGAGCGTTTGGCCTTCGTTATGCAAGACAAGGCCAACATGTATGAGATCGACGAGGTTTACCCGGTAATTGCCGCCGCTGAACGTATGTCTGGCAAGACTTACGGCAAGGGCGGGGCGGTAGAGCCTAAGCACGGCTCTGAGGCTGAGATTCGTGCCTACTGGGATGACGTATCTATGCGCGTGGTGGCTGACCACGTACGTAGCGCTTTGATGCTGATTGGCGACGGCGTGCGCCCGGGTAATGATGGTCGCGGTTACGTACTGCGCCGCCTGATCCGCCGCGCGGTGCGTTCAATGCGTCTGCTGGGTGTGGATGAGCCCACCTTGCCGCTGCTGCTGCCCACCTCGAAGGATGCTATGAAGGCTTCCTACCCCGAGCTGGAAGAAAACTTCAAGACCATCTCCGATGTGGCTTACGCCGAGGAAGAGGCCTTTAGGCGCACCCTCAGCGCCGGTACTTTGATCCTGGACACTGCGGTAGCTAACGCTAAGCAGCAGGCTAAGGGAGCCAAGCCGGTAGTTAGCGGTGAAAGTGCCTTCACCTTGCACGACACCTATGGTTTCCCAATCGACCTGACCCTAGAAATGGCTGCCGAGCAGGGCGTTAGCGTAGACGAGGCAGGTTTCCGCGCCCTTATGGCCCAGCAGAAGGAGCGCGCCCGCGCCGATGCTCGCGCCAAGAAGGCTGGACACACCGATGTGCGTGTATTCCACGAGATCGAAAAGGAACTTGGCGGCGGCTCCACCTTCCTGGGCTACACCGAGAATGCTGCTGAAGCTAAGGTGGCGGCGCTACTAATTGATGGCCAGCCCCAAGCTGTGGTTAATGCTCCGGCTGAGGTTGAGGTCATTTTGGACCGCACCCCCTTCTATGCGGAGATGGGTGGCCAGTTAGCTGACCACGGCACCATCCGCGTGGCCGACGGCGCCGTCGTCGAGGTCCACGACGTGCAGGCGCCGCTGCGTGGCCTGTCTGTACACCGTGGCACCCTAACTGAGGGCACTATCGCGGTTGGCCAGAAGGCTTGGGCTGAAATTGACTCGGTACGCCGTCTAGCCATTGCCCGCGCACACACCGCCACCCACATGGTTTATGCGGGTTTGCGCAATGTGGTTTCGCCTGATGCCACCCAGGCCGGTAGCGAGAACTCGCCTAGCCGCCTGCGTTTCGACTTCCGTCACGGCTCGGCCCTATCTACCGGCCAGCTGCAAGACATTGAAGGCCTAGTTAACGAGAAGCTAACCCAAGACCTACCAGTCACCACCGAGGTTATGAGCCTAGAGCAGGCCCGTAACTCTGGCGCTATCGCCCTGTTTGGTGAAAAGTACGGCAATGAGGTGCGCGTAGTAACCATTGGCGACAACTTCGACAAGGAATTATGCGGTGGTACCCACGTACCTTCAACCGGTCACCTAGGCCGAGTTGCGGTGCTGTCTGAAGGCTCTATTGGTTCAGGGGTGCGCCGCATTGACGCTCTAGTTGCCGACGGCGCCTACGAGTTCCAGGCTAAAGAGCACGCTTTGGTTGCTGAGCTATCCGGCCTGGTTGGTGGCCGTAGCGAGGAGCTACCTGAGCGCGTGTCGGCCTTACTGGCCAAGCTCAAGGAAGCTGAAAAGCGTATTGCCACCATGGAAACTCAGGCTGCTGGCGTTAAGGCTGGCGAGCTAGCCAACCAGCTGCGTGAGCTACCTAATGGCTTGCGTCTAGCTGCGATGGATGCCGGCACGGTTAACAACGCTGATGTTCTGCGCACCATGGTGCTACAGGCCCGCGAGCGTATCGACTCTTCCATCCCGGCCGTGGTGGCTGTGGCCGGCGTGGCCGGCACTCGCCCGGTAATCGTGGTGGCCACCAACGCCGCTGCACGTGAGCAGGGTGCTAAGGCCGGTGCTCTGGTGCGTGTAGCCGCCAAGGTACTTGGTGGTGGCGGCGGCGGCAAGGATGACCTCGCTCAGGGCGGTGGCCAAGATGCCCAGGCGGTGGACAGCGCCCTCAAGGCTGTAGCACGAGAGCTGGGAGCCTGAACTGCGTAGCGGAGTACGTCTAGCCTTTGACGTAGGCAAAGTACGTATTGGGGTGGCCCGGTGCGACCAGAATGCAACTCTGGCCGTACCGGTGACCACCATTGCCGCCGATAAATACGGCGGAGATATTGATGATGCTGAGGATTTAGTGGAGCAATATGCGCCCATGGAAATCCTGATCGGGCTGCCGCTGCATCTAAATGGCAAGGAAAGTGCCTCGTCAGAGTATGTACGACAGTGGGCAAATAAACTGGCCCAACGTGTCCCTAATGTTAGAATTAGGTTGGTTGATGAGCGCTTGACCACAGTTAGTGCCCAGCGCGACCTGCACGAATCAGGTAGATCACAGCGGACTAGTCGGCAGATAATTGACCAACAAGCAGCTGTGTGCATCCTTGAGACCGCACTTGAAACGGAGCGTCTAACCGGCAAACCGCCGGGGCGGGCGTTACGTGACCTATAAGGAGTTAACCGCGTGAGCGACGATCTTTTTGACGAGCTGGGGATTCAGTCATCGTCAAAACCAAGCAGCTCGCCGCAGCAGCCGGAGGGTAGAGCCCCCTCGCGTAAGGCGCTGCGCAAGTCAAAGCGTAAACGCCGCTTCCGTAGGCGTATTATCGCCACCCTGGTGCTGGTGCTGACCCTAGGCCTAGTAACTGGTGCGGGTTACTATGCGTTCACGCAGATTGTTCCCACCCAAGAAGTTGCCACTGACTACACCGGATCTGGGGAAGGCAGCGTGACTGTCACCATTCCCGACGGGGCTACCGGTAACGAGATGGCTGACATCCTGGTGAAGAAGGGGGTAGTGGCTTCTAAGAAGGCTTTCGTTAAGGCCTATAACGCCAACACCAACTCTTCACAGATTCAGTCTGGCACGTTCACGCTAAAGAAGCGTATGAGCGCAACCGATGCGGTGGCCGCGCTGCTTGACCCGCGTTCTCGCGCCGACCACACGGTGACCATTCCTGAAGGTTTCACCAAGGCGCAGGTTAAGGCCCGCCTGGTTAAGGTGGCTGGCTTTAAAGCTGAAGACGTAGAGGCTGCTTTCGCTAACACCAAGGACATTGGGCTGCCCGACAGCGCTGGTGGTAATGTTGAGGGCTGGCTAGCCCCGGCTACCTACACCATTCCTGACAACGCCACCGCTACCGGTGTGGTGGCCTCCATGGTGCAAAAGACCAAGGACCGCCTCAAGGAGGCCGGCGTTAAGGAAGCTGACTACCAGCAGGTACTGATCGTGGCTTCAATTGCTGAAGCTGAGGTTAACGACCCCAAATACCTGGGTAAGGTCAGCCGGGTAATCTACAACCGCCTTGGTGATACCGCTGGCGAAACCAAGGGCATGCTGCAGATGGACTCTACGGTCCGTTACGGCACCGGTAAGACTGGTGGTATTCCCACCGATGCTGAGCTGGCTGATAGCAATAACAAGTGGAACACTTACGTGCACGCTGGTTTGCCGCCCTCGCCTATCGGTAACCCCGGTCTGGAGGCCATTAAGGCAGCTAACAATCCTGAACCAGGTAACTGGTTGTACTTCGTGACCATTAACCTGACCACTGGTGAGACCCTGTTTGCAGCCACCAGTGCTGAGCACCAGGTTAACGTGGCTAAGCTGACGGCATTTTGTAAGCAGAACCCGAAGGTCTGTTCCTCGGGATCGTCAGGATCCTGATCTATAAAAGTATGGTCCCTGCGCTGGTGCGGGTTAAGGGTCAAAATGTGTGTCTGGCTCGGCGTGTCGCGGGGGTTAGATTTGG
>ERZ773013.1353-NODE-1353-length-14574-cov-25.542875_pt1 | contig 14574 bp, 9 predicted proteins | sample MGYA00511670_ERZ773013 | MGnify/ENA primary metagenome ERZ773013 (study PRJEB29015, sample SAMEA2738120) | human oral metagenome | biome: human oral; feature: human-associated habitat; material: saliva | place: China | collected 2257 ...
ATATCATGGAAATTGTTGATGATTTAGTGGATGATGCAATCGCTTATTCAAAGCCGGGAATGGTAGATAACAATAATTTACAAACTATAGCTAACACCTTATCAGCTGCTTCTAATTCTGTTGCGTTGAGAGAAGCATACGATTCTATTTTTGATAGACTGCCGTTATGTCAGCGTATTATACGACATAAAAAGTATTTACCTTTATTTTTAGATGAACAAATTTCAGAATATGTATTACAACGCATTATAGGACGTGAAAAAGATCGACAAGGGATCCTTATGGCAGAATCTCTTGGTGTTTCGTTTGATGTGGGGGTATCTATTTTTATATTTTTAGTACACGGACTATATGCTGTTAATAAACAATATAAGTGGTCTCAGAGTGATGAGTGGTTAGAAGCTCAGAAAATTATTTTTGAACTAGTTTATCGTGGATTACAAAGTAGATAGAAATTATACTCGTATATGTTTTAGTATTCTATGAAGTTTTTAGACAACGAAAAAAGGACTCCATATGGAGTCCTTTTTTCATGTAAGGGGAGTGTTAGTATTAATATCAAATGAACCATGTATTTAAACAAGTAGTAGGTTTGGGGTTAGTAATACTTGTCGGGAGATAAATACACGTATGGTAACCAGGGAATTGTTACCTCTATTTATCATTTGACATTGTCATTATAAGAACAAAAAATGAGTTGAAAATGAAATTTTTTAAGAAATTTCTTTTAATTTCTTGAAATTCTAAAAAAGATAATAATTAAGTTTAATTATTGTTGATAAATATGGGGCAATTTTGGTATTATATATAAAGGAGAAGTTGTATATTTTATAAAGGTTTAATGGCTATTAGAGTTTTATAAAGTATACAGCTCTAAGGCATGAGAGGAGCAGTCATATGAGGAAAATATTAACCATATTGTCCCTTTTGTGGCTACTCAGTATAGGGGGGACCGCTAACGCAACGGACTGGTATTATGTTGGACCAGATGCGTCAGGAAACCAATTATTTATTGACAATGACAGTGTTCAAAAAAGTGATTATGATGCGCTTTTGTGGCTGCGGGTCAATGAACTGGGTGGCGACGAATTGCGATATAAAGTGTATATAAGTAGATATAATCGCACCATGGAAACGTTAAAGGTCGATGCGTACATGGCGGACGGTACACCTTATGAAAATGTAGAGTATAATGAAAACCCAGAACCTATTGAAGGTAATACAAATGGTCAAGCCATTTATAATTTATTATGGCAATAAAAGAACCATCTAGCACAGCAAACTAGATGGTTCTTTTTTATATGTGTAAAAAATTTATAAATCTTAGGAATATTTTTTATATACAACATCCTCAAATGAGAATGGTATATACGAAAATTTAAACTTGGGCAGAATTGCGACTTAGCTCCAAGTCTTGAATCATTTGGAGATCGTCTTGTGGAGATCGACCACCAGTTGTTAAGTAGCCACCAACCATGATGCCGTTAAGACCACCTTTTAAAGCATAAGCTTGTAAGTCACGAAGATTTACTTCACGACCGCCAGCAGTACGAATCAATGCGTTTGGCAAGATGAAACGGAACACGGCGAAGGTGCGTAAGATATCGAGTGGACGTAAAGCCTTGTTGCTTTCAAATGGTGTACCTTTAACAGGATTCAAAATGTTGATTGGTACGGAGTCAATATGCAAGCGTTTAAGCTCGAATGCCATTTCTACGCGTTGTTCTAATGTTTCGTTTAGACCAATAATACCGCCAGAGCAAACACGAATGCCTGCTTTTTGAGCATTATCGATAGTAGACATTTTATCTTCGTAGGAATGGGTTGTACAAATATCTGGGAAGTGACTAGGCGCTGTTTCGATATTGGAGTGGTATCGAGTTACACCCACTTCTTTTAATTTGAGAGCTTGTTCATAAGTTAACAAACCAAGAGAACAGCAAATTTCGAGACCTACTTCGTTTTTAATACGGTCTAATACGCGAATGATTTGGTTAAATTCGTTTGGGTTATTAGTATTACGACCACTCGTTACGATAGAAAAACGAATAGCGCCTGCTTCTTTAGCTTTGCGTGCCGCATCGAGGATGCTTTCATCATCCATGAACGGATATTCTTGAACACCTGTTTCGTGATGGGCAGATTGGGCACAGAATTTACAGTTTTCAGGACATTTGCCAGATCGTGCATTTACAATGGCGCATACATCCACGGAGTTGTCATTGAAATGCTGGCGAATTTTATCGGCCATAGCAAGTAAAATCATAGTGTCATCATCTGAAGTATGAATCAGCTCGATTGCTTCTTTCTTAGTGATTTCGCCGCCGTTCATAATGCGGTTTGCAATAGTAAGGATTTTTTCGTAGGTACCCACTTGGGATGATTGTTGATCTGTAGGCAAAGCCATAATAGCCTCCAAGAATTGTTAACTTAATAAAAACATAAAATATTGACAATTTGATTGTAAACGTTCGTGTATAAATTGTCAACTTAATGTATTTTTAAGTTAACAAAAATGTCGTAGTAGGTTTTAGGCCATTTTGAATACAGGTAAGGCATATAGTTTGAATCTAATTGGAGATACTATATTTTAGTATCTATTTTGATAGATTGATTGATAGTTATTTTTAAGTAATCTTTACGGTTTTGTAGTATAATAAAATATTGTAATTACTATATATAACTATAATAAAAGTACTAATACAAGGAGTGGATATAGATGCAGCCATTTCGATTTATACACTGTGGTGACCTGCATTTAGGGGCACCCTTTCAATATGCTACAGGTATTAGCCGCGCCGTTGATCGTGCCGTGAGCGAAGCTACCTATGTAGCCTTTGATACAATTATTGACACTGCTATTGATGAGCATGTTCATGCGGTTGTCATAGCTGGTGATATTTATAATAGCGAAGATCATAATCTAGAGGCACAGGTGCGCTTTGTGCGTGCCATGTATCGTTTGGCGGAACATCGCATTGCGGTTTATATGGTGCAAGGTAATCATGACCCTGCTGAAAGCTGGAAGGCTCAATTGCAGATGCCTGACAATGTGCATGTATTCTCTAGTGAACAAGTACAACGGTTCCCATTAATTGTTAACAATATAGAAATTGGTGGCGTTTACGGTATTAGCTGTGGCCATGGTAATGAAAGCGACAATTATGCGCGCCAATACCGTGCCTTTGAACGAGATGAGTTTTCTTTGGCTGTCATGCACGGGACGGTAGGTTCTAGTGCAGGCTCTGAAAACCATAATGTGACCGGCCCGTGCAGTTTAACTGATCTTGCAGAGGCGGCTATGGATTATTGGGCGTTAGGACATATTCACAAATCTCAAGTTCTTAGCGAGGAACCTCTTGTTGTCTATTCTGGTAATCCTCAAGGTTTACACCGCAAGGAAATAGGCCCTAAGGGGTGCTATCTCGTCTCTGTATCTCATAATGGTCATTGTGAACCTCGTTTCATTGAAACAAGTGCTATTCGTTTTGAAGAAATCAAAATTGATATTGCAGGCATGAAAACGGAAGCAGAATTCTTAGAAATTTTACGCCATAAAAAAGAGAATCTCCGTAAGCAACATAAGAAAAATATCTTGCTTTCCATTGTTCTCGTAGGTACAGGTCCATTGCATCGTTTATGTACACAAGAAGGTGTGCGCAAATTATGGTTGCAAGAGGCCCAAAGTGAAGAGAAAAGCAAGTCTATATTTGTCATGCCGTACCGCATGATGTGTAATACGCGACCTAGCATTAATTTGGCTGAACGTAGATTGTTATCCGATGTAGTAGGGGATTATTTACGCGCCTATGATGATATGGTTGATGGCAATGCGGTACAGACGGTACGTCAAATTTTGGCAGAACGACCTGAGTTTAAACGCTTAGGTGTATATGCCGAGTTGTTAAGTGATGAATTATTGCTTCGCGCCTTGAAGCGCTGTGAAATTGAAGGTGTTACTGTATTGATGGGGGCTAACGATGAACATTAAACGCATACGATTTGATGAATTTGGCCCGTATCGCAACTGGTCTTTCACTACGGGAAATCATGGTGTTCAGCTCATGTATGGCCCTAATGAAAGTGGCAAAACCTCTTTGCTTGAAGGGATGCGCACACTTTTATTCGGCGGTACGCATAAGGCTTATGGGCCTATGACGGGTGCCCTTGATGTAGAGCGTAATGGTGAAAGCTACTACATTGGTCGTAAGGGTAAACAACTAGACTTTTACAGTCCTGGAAATCCAGCTATTCATGAGGAGCCAGCTCAACACTGGTGGCATGGTATTGATAAAAAAACATATAATCGAATTTTTGCATTGACCCTTGATGATTTACAAGGGCTCGATGTTCTACAAGAGGTAGAGGTTCGGTCCCGTTTCTTCGGTGCTGAAGGGGGCGAGCATTTAGGCTCTGTCGTAAAAGATGTGGAAAAAGGCGCTACTGATCTATTAGTAGCTTCCTCCAATGGTAAACGCCGCATCAATGTGTTGATGGATGAGCTTAAAGAAAATCGTCAAAAGTTAAGCCATTTAGCCGAGCATGAAACGCAATATGTAGAATTGCAAAAAGCCTTTCATAGTACGGAACAGACTGAGGCAGAATTGCAAGGTCAGTTGCAAGAATGGAAGGAATACCGCGATGGTATAGACGTCGTATTGCGCGCATGGGATACGTATCGCCGTAGTGAAGAGGCGCGTATGCATATGCAACAGTACAATAGTGAGCTTGCCTTGAGTCGTGATGAGTTCCTTCGTATCGATGAGGAAATCAAACGAGCTCGAGACAATATGCAGTTGTGGCAAGAAAAGGAAGCTGCCTTGATGCCAGCTAACTTTAGCCCCGATAGTCCATTTGGTACGTATGGTCAAGATATTGAAGACCTTATTCAACAAGGTGCCAAGTGGGAACAATTGCGCCGCGAGTGTGAAGAAGGGGATGCGTATATCTTTAAGGTACGAGAACAATTAGAGTTTTCTCGTTCTATGCATTCTGCGTGGCGTGATGATGAGCCGATGGCTGACGATGTGAATTGGTTTGAAGGAGAGCGCTTAGCAAGTCGCTTGCGCACTGCTAAAGATCAATTATTACATTGGCAAGATCGCAAGCCTGCTGAGGCCTCTGATGATTTGCCAACAGCCAATCTCGACGGAGCATCGTTACCAAATTACAGCGAAGAGGATTTAGCGAAAAAAGAGCATCTCGAACGTGAACTAGAGCTTATCTTGATGGATATAGATCGGGTTACAGAAAAACGGGATAGCTATGGTCCTGATGCACAACCGAGCAATTTGCCAAAGTGGTTACAACGCATTAGTGGCGTAGCTGCAGTGATTGGCGTTTTACTCGTATTAGCAGGCTTATTAGTATTAGAGTCTGTACTCTATACGATTGGGGGCTTTATACTATTAATCCTATCTATGGCATTGTTCTGGTATGCTACATGGAGACGTCATAACGGCAATTCTGATGTATCTAAACTGAATTATGAGTTACAAATCTTGTCATCTCGTAAATCTGATGTAGAACATCAGTTAGAGGCACTTGTGAAAGCCGCAACACCTGTGGTGAGCCCAATTCCATCCATAGAGGGTGCAGCGCATCTTGATCGTTGGATTCAAGAAGGTCATACGTTGCAAGCTATTTATGATGAAGCCCTTGCAGCTTGGCAGAATTGGTTGCCTCAAGGTGCGGCGAAGAGCCTTAACGAAGATGATTTCTTTGGACTCAAACAAGAGTACGATCAGTACCATGAACAGTTACGTACTATTGAAGGTTATGAAAAGCGCTTAGCAGAACATAAAGAAGGCTTACGTGTTATCGAAGACCAAGCCATGACATTGTGGTATAACCTTGGTGTTGAGGCACCTGTATCTCCTACAGAGTTAAAACGTATTTATAACCAATATAAAAACTTCCAACAAAATAAAATTGTATGGGAACAAAAGGAAGCACAACGTAAAAGCTTCCGTAATGAATACGATAATTGGCACCGCAAAGAAAAAGAATTGCTACTTCGTCAACAAGAGCTATTGCACAAGGCTGGCATGGAAAGCTCTAACGAGTATCGTCAACATCTTATCGATGAAGACCAATACAAGCAATGGCAAACCATTTACAAGCAAAGTCAGGTACAGTTAGATTTATTAGCTCCTGATGCGGAGAATAAAGATTTATTCTATCGCCGCTTGCGTGAAGGCAATAAGGATAATTGGTTAGATGAGTTAGCTCATTCTGAACGAGAAATAGCATCCATTGAAGATAAGTTGGCTGTCTTGTATGAACGTCGTGGTCAAATTGTAGAATCTATGCGTGCCCTAGGTTCTGACCAAGAGCAACACCAAATGCTTCAAGAGCGTGAAGCGTTACAAAATGAACTGGAATCTGCTCTTGAAGATTGGGCTACTCAAGTGTTGATGAGCCACTGCATGGATAAGGCTCAACAGTCCTATGAGCAAGAAAAACAGCCTCATATGTTAGAGCTTGCATCTTCTTATATAGAACGTTTGACTGGCGGTATTTATACCTTTGATGTCTTCGGGGTCAACGAAGGCGTAGCACTGGTTAATGGTAATGGAGAACGCTTAGAACTTAAGTTCTGGTCTAGTGGCTTAGCCGATCAAGTCTACTTGGCATTGCGCCTAGCATTAGCTAAGGTATTCTCTTACCAAGTTGAATCCTTGCCAATTATCCTAGACGATATTCTTGTGCGCTTTGATGAAAACCGTCAACGTAGTGCCTTAGAACTATTAGCAGAAATAGGCAAGAACCAACAAATCTGGTTGTTTACATGCCAACGCTCTGTATTTGATATGGCTCAATCCGTTACAGGTATTGATTGCCATAGATTAAGTCGCAATTAAATGTAACCCCTGTGAAGGTATATAGCTTTCACAGGGAATAGTAATGGCGACGTTACAAATGATGTAACTAAAGTAACTGTTTTAGTTATCATAGTGTGTTAGTATTGATTAGAAAGAAAGGGGTTGAGTACTTGAATACAGCATATTTAGATATGATCCAAGGGAAGAACCCTGGTGTAACACCTGTGTGGTATATGCGCCAAGCTGGTCGTAGCCAAGCGGAATACCGCAAAATTAAAGAAAAATATACGCTCTTTGAAATTACAAAAGAGCCTGAGTTGTGTGCTCGTGTTACAGAGCTACCTGTAAAAGAATACGGTGTAGATGCAGCCATCCTTTACAAGGATATTATGAGCCCCATGGCAGGGATGAATGTAAATGTAGAGCTCAAGGCTGGTGTGGGCCCTGTGTTTAATACACCGATTCGCTCCATGGCTGATGTAGATACATTAGATACCTTTGATCCTACAAAGGTAGATTATATTGGAAAAACGATTAGTCTATTAACATCTGGTATGCTCGACGTACCGCTCATTGGGTTCTGTGGCGCACCGTTTACGATTGCGTCTTACCTCATCGAAGGCGGTCCTACAAAGAATTACAACAAAACTCGTGGCATGCTCATTGGGGCACCAGATGTGTGGAATGCATTGATGACAAAGTTAGCAGATATGTCCATTGAATATTTGTCTATGCAAGCCGAAGCCGGTGCAAATGCATTACAAATCTTCGACTCTTGGGTTGGTGCAGTGAATGCGGACCAATATAAACAAGGTATTTATCCTCATATGGAACGCATTATTAAGACTGTAAAGGAGCGATACCCTCACTTGCCTATGGCTATGAATGGTGTTGGTACAGATCATCTCGTATCTATTTGGTCTCATTTACCATTGGATGTAATCGCTCTTGATTGGCGTAGCTCCATCGTTATGGCTAATGAACGAGGCGTAACACAAACGGTACAAGGTAATCTCGATCCAGCCTACTTATTCGCTGATGAAAAAACATTAGCTCACGAAGTGGATCGTATCTTACTTGATGGTGTTCGTTATGGCCGTCATATCTTTAACTTAGGTCATGGCGTATTCCCAGAGGCGGATCCTAAAAAGCTCCATTGGCTCACAGATTATGTACATGAACGCAGTCGTGAATTATGGGCACAAGAGGGGTAAGCTAGTGAACATCGAGAAAAAAGGATTATTATTCTTATCCTATGGTAGCCCTTCAAGTAAGGATGATTTAGTGCCATACATGACGAGTATTCGTCATGGTCGCGTGCCGACCGATGCTGAAGTTGCAAATCTTACCCATCGTTATGATGTCATTGGTCAGTGGTCCAACGTAGAATTACAAACGATGGCAGAACGTCAATATAATAGACTGCTTACTTTGTTGCCATCCATACCATCGGCCATTGGATATCTTCATATGAAGCCGTCCATTGCTGATGCAGTGGATGTATTAGTCAAACAAGGTGTAGAGCATATTATTGCTATTGTAACGGCCCCATTCTTTACGTCTCTTGGCACTGGTGCTTATGAGAAACAAGTGCAGGCTGCAATTGGTGACTTTCAAGATGTAACCTTTGATGTTATTCGTGCTTGGTGGGATCAACCTTCCTTTACCGAGTATTGGGTAAAAGCAGTTTCAGACTGCATCAATGACACTAACGATGTATTTGTCATTTTTAGTGCTCATAGCATACCTCTTATTAATAGTCATAATGCAGACTCTTATGCTTTGGCCTTAGAGGAAAGTGCAAAAGAAATCGCAGAACGTTGTGGTTTAGAACAGTGGTCTGTAGCTTGGCAGAGCGCAGCCCCTCATGGGCAATGGTTAGGGCCAACCGTAGCAGAAGCAATTAATCAAGCTCTACGTAGTGGTGCGATACATATAGCCTTTGTACCATTTGGCTTTGTAAGCAATCATGTAGAGGTATTGTACGATAATGATGTAGAGTGTAAAGAACTCGTTGATGCTGGCGGCGCTGTATATATGCGTGCAGAAATGCCGAATTGTGATGAAATATTCTTGCAAGCGATGGCGAGTGCAATAATAGAAAGGATTCATTCGTGAATGTAACAATAGTGGGCGGTGGCTTAACCGGATTGACAGCGGCTTATTATTTAGGCCATGCAAAGCCGGACTGGACCATCACTCTTTATGAACAAGCACCACGATTTGGTGGGAAAATACAAACACAACGCGTCGATGACTTCGTGGTAGAGCTCGGACCTGATTCTTACTTAGGCCGTAAAACGGAAATGACGGATCTCGTCTATGATCTGGGCTTAGGGGACACCCTTGTATCGAATGAAACAGGGCAAGCCTTTGTGTATGACAAAGGTTCTATTCATCCTATTCCCGGGGGCTCTATCATGGGCATCCCTACGGAAATGATGCCTTTTGTGAAAGCAACGCTTATTTCTTGGCCTGGCAAATTGCGAGCTGGTTTAGATTACTTTAAAAAGCCATACCAGCTAGATAAAAATGGTGACGTATCCATTGGTCATTTCTTTCAATACCATTTAGGTCAAGAAATGATGGATAAGCTCATCGAGCCTCTATTGGCGGGCATCTATGGCGGCGATATTTATAAAATTAGCTTGTTATCTACATTCCCTCATTTTATTCAAGTAGAACAAAAATATGGGAACATGGTAAAAGGCATGATGGCTGCTAAGATGGGCCACTCTAAAGCGGGGGTTACTAAAGCGGCTAAAGGTGCCGTAGCTGAAGGCGACGTACCGCGTGCTGGTAAAGGAACTATGACAGACCGTCAATTCGAAAGTCATGAAGCAAAGTCTAGTCAAACTGCATCTATGAATAATAGTTCAAACAGTTCTGGCCATGCCACAAATACTAGTCCACACCGACAAACTAGTAAGGTTCAAGCGGATATGGCGAGTCGTAAGGGGACTGCTGCTCAATCTGGTATGTTCCGCCAGTTAACAGGTGGTCTTGAAAGCGTGATTACCGCTATTGTTGAGGCTATGCCTAGTAATGTGCACTTGCATACAGGGACACTAGTTTCTAATATTCGCTATGTTGAAGGTATGTATGCTATCGATGTGGTGAAGTCTGGAAACGATGCTTGTGGCTGTGAAGCTAATGCTAGTGCTAATGCTAATTTTAATTCTAATTTCAAATCCAATTCCAATTCCATTAAAACTGATTCTATTAACGCTGATAACAGGGTTGAAACTAGCAATTCTACTACAGATTCAGATACAGAGATACTTCTTGATAAAGCTCCTGCTATGGCGGATCATGTGATTATCTCTACACCGCCTGCAACGTATAATCAATGGTTTAAAGATGATGAAGGCTTTGATTTCCTGCGCTCCATGGAACAGTCTAGTTGTGCTATTGCCATTATGGCCTTTGACAAAAGTACATTTGATGGTGAATTAAAAGGATCCGGTCTTTTAATTACTCGTAATACAGATACACCGCTTACTGCATGTACAATCCTCAATCAAAAATGGTCTCAAACAACGCCTGACGATAAAATTGTATTGCGCGTCTTTATCGGTAAACCAGGCAATGATGTGGTAGAACAATATAGTGATGAAGAACTTTCAGAATTAGCAGTGGAAGAAATTCAAAACATTATGTGTTTCTCTGCTAAGCCTGAATGGGTGCGCATCAATCGTCTCATTCACTGCATGCCTCAATATAATGTAGGCCATCGTGCAGGTATTAAAGTCGTACGTGAACATGTAGCCGAGCAGTATCCAAATCTACACCTCATCGGCACACCTTTTGATGGAATCGGGATTCCTGACGGTGTAAAACAAGCAAAAGAACTCGTAGAAAAACTTGTGAATGACAAGTAAAATAGTGACTTGCTTAAAAGAGTTAGTACAGTATTAAGCAACATAGGATTATCTCAGCCTAAAAGCAGTAATTTAGTCTTAACTAAAGAATATACTAATAAAAAATCTCAATAGAAACTAAATTGAAAAGACTCTATATGCTATAATAGTAAGTGGAGTCTTTTGATTTCCGTAATTATAGATATACATTATTATTTTGATATAATCACCATAGATAGGAGTGATCATAATGGGAAAAGCAATCCCTACAGTAGAAGGTTGGCATAGCCAACACATGGTATTTGCCATGGATTTCAGTGCATGGAACTGCTTTACAGATGAAGAAAAAGCAGAAGCACGCAACGAATTAAAAGCATTTTTAGCAGATCTTGAAGCTAAACATCAAGCTAAAGAAGGTAGCTATGCATTCTATGATTGTAATGGAGCAAAAGGGGATTTAATCCTATGGATTCTCGGTCCATCCCTTGAATACTTGGCTCAAGTAGAACGTATATTCCGTCGTCTAGCTATTGCAAGCGTGTTGGTGCAAACTTATTCTTATACTTCTGTAACAGAAGTAAGCACCTATGTTAAGGCCAAGTTAGATACAGAGGAGGTTAATCAAAAATTATATCCTCATGTACCTCGCGATAAATATATCTGTTTTTATAATATGAGTAAAAAACGCGAAGGTGATGACAATTGGTTCATGTTACCACCGCAAGAGCGCGGTGCTTTGATGAAAGCTCACGGTGAACTTGGTAAAACATACTTGGATGTATTATCTGAGTTCACTACTGGTGGCTGTGGCCTAGACGACTGGGAATGGGGTATTACTATCTTTAGTAACGACGACATCCAATTCAAAAAAATTGTATACGATATGCGCTTCGAAGAAGCCAGTGCAAAATACGGCATCTTCAGCGACTTCTACGTTGGTACCATCATCGACGATGCACTACTAGAAGAAATCTTTGGATAAAAGAAGGGGGACTGCTTGGCAGTCCCTTTATTCTAATTTGACGATATATGTCTTTAACTCTATAATATAAATAGATAGTCAGACGAGTAGGAACGTCAGGCGCATCTTAAAAACTAATTATCTAGGAAATGGCCTTTCTGTTTAGCTAATTACGCATGGTAACGGAGGGCTATTTGCTTTTTGTGAGGCAAATAAGCGCTACGATAAGCAGTGATATATTTGGTATATATGAATTTTATAAAAAAAGACTGCCTAGCAGTCCATTTTTTCTCCCCTTAATATGAAGGCTATAATTTTGAACAGAAAATTTGCTGTTCGTATTAAACTTGTACTGTGTAAAATATAATTCACTATATCTGAGCATCTTATTTACAACTATATTTTCATAAAAGAAAACCCCGCATCGATCCGACTTACGAGGTCTTCCCTTCGTGCTTAGATAACAGAAACTATAATTTACATTTCCCTAAAATGCTAATACACATCTAATTTTTAATAAAAGAACTCCCTCATAAAATCCGACTTGCGGGTTCAAGGCCTATGGCCGCAGAACTAATTCGCATGGAGGATTGTTGAGGGAGTCTTTTATTACCTTATTTTGTTGTGAATTATAGTTTCTGTTACACCTTATACATTCATATTTGCACTTTTACGCACATAGAACCAGTAGCATACTGCTACAGTTACGATGTTGAAGGCTAACAATACAGCAAAGGCTGGGTGAATATTACCAAACATGGAATATACAAAGCCGAAGATTTTAGGTGTAATGAAGGCACCGTATGCAGCTACAGCGGCTACGAAACCTGTAATTAAAGAGGAGAGCAATGGATTGCCAAATACGTGTGGAATCATACGGAATGTTGCACCGGTAGCAAAACCACAGCATACAAAGGTTAATACGGACATTGCAAAGAAGAATGGGAAGTTGTGCATATCTACACCAACTGCAATTAATGCGGTAGATGCACATAAGCCGATAAGACTAATAAAGGTAACTTTTGTACCACTATTGATTTTATCTGCTAACCAACCACCCACAGGACGAAGGGCACCTGCTACGAGTGGACCTACAAATGCGATAGAAGCAAATGGAATTTCAGGGAATTCTTTGCCTACTAATAGACCAAGTGCTGCTGCGTAACCAGAGAATGCACCGAAAGAACATGTATAGAGCAATGTTAGCGCCCATGTGTGCTTGTTACCAAAGATTTGTACGAGGTTTTTAGGATTTGGTTTTTCTAGAGGTAGGTTATCCATGAAGCGAGTCATCAATGCAAGGATAACAACAAGAGGTACAACCCACATGAAAGCTGCATTAGCTAGATATACTGCGTTGCCCTTAATAATTGTTGGCGTTACACCAAATACACTACCTAAAGCCGCAGATCCCATAGCAAATGGAGCTAGGAAGTAGATTACAGAAATACCAAGATTACCAACGCCACCGTTGATACCAAGAGCTGTGCCTTTTTCAGATTTAGGGAAGAAGTTACCAATGTATGCCATAGAGGATGAGAAGTTGGCACCTGCTAAACCGATAAGGGCTGTTAAAATCATAAATGTCGTATAAGAAGTTGTTGTATCTTGTACTGCAAAGCCGAGCCATACAACAGGAACTAATAAAATGAGTGTGGATACAAAGGTCCAGTTCTTACCGCCCATAAGTGCAGGCATATATGTGTAGACGAAACGCAATGTAGCACCTACAAGGCCTGGTAAGGCTGCGAGTGTAAATAATTGTTCAGTTGTAAAGTGGAAACCTGCGCCATTTAATTGTGCTGCGATGGTAGCCCATAGATACCATACGCAAAAGGCTAAGGTTAAGGCAATAGTGGATATTACCAAGTTTTGTTTGGCGATTTTTTTACCAAACTTTTCCCAAAATTCGGGATTTTCTGGTTGCCAGTTCGCAACAATCTCTTTGCGACTTGCACCTACTTGAGGCATTTTCAGTTCTGACATGAGAGCTCTCCTTTAACTAAAACACATGTGATAAAGGGTAGATCTTTTCACACGAATATGTGGCACATCTCGTTTAAAAGCCTTGTAAAATGTGGTACTATAATAATAGAGAGTGTGCCTAAAATCACACCATTATTATATAGGACAGAATATAATGTGAATGTGACGAAAAACACACTTATATGAGAATTAATCGGTTATAATAGGGATAATATACGTAAAGTATATAGTATATGTGCCTTTTGTGCATGGCTGATTGTGAAAGCTACTTTCACAATCAATATGGACAAATGACACTGAAAGATGCACGGTGATAGTATGGAACAGGAGTTAATTAACCAGTTACTTGCATTGCCAGGAGAAACAATTCACCTTGAAAAAGGCGAGTTTTTGTTTCACGAAGGTGATATAGCAGATCATTTTTTTATTGTCCGCGAAGGGCGACTTAGTATTAAGAAATTTGAGGCAAGTGGTCATATTTTTGCTCATCGGTTGGTGGGGCCAAATAATGTGCTTGGTGAAATTCCTTTGTACGAGACGAATACCCGGACTTACGTGTTCAATGCGATTGCACGTGAAAAATGCTCGGTATATTCCATCCGTTATGATGTTTTGGAACCAGCCATTGCAAAGGACCATTCACTGGCCATTGCAATGATGAAAATCTATACACTTCATATGCGGCGACAACAAGCCAAATACAGAGATTTGTTGTTGTATGGCAAAAAAGGTGCATTCTATTCGACACTATTGCGTTTAGCTAATAGCTATGGTATTCAACGTGATGACGGTATCTATATAGACATCGCGTTAACAAATCAAGAGTTAGCTGAATTTGCTGCCACATCTCGGGAAAGTTTAAACCGCATGCTCAGTGAGTTACGAAAATTAGGCTATGTAGCCTATGATAAACACCATCTGGTAATCTGTGACTTAGATGCAT
>ERZ773013.1355-NODE-1355-length-14571-cov-3.940686_pt1 | contig 14571 bp, 13 predicted proteins | sample MGYA00511670_ERZ773013 | MGnify/ENA primary metagenome ERZ773013 (study PRJEB29015, sample SAMEA2738120) | human oral metagenome | biome: human oral; feature: human-associated habitat; material: saliva | place: China | collected 2257 ...
TGCATAAGTGTCTTTTTAAAGGTCCTGAAGAATGTCTACAAATACAGTAGGAGAAGAAAATGAGATACGCTCCTCTTGCCATTTTTTAAACAGATAGTCAAAACCTGCATTTGCATAACCTTCAATTTCATTTTCGAGAGTACGCAGGAATTTTGCTATGGCTTCATCATCTGCATTTTCCAAATCAATCCACTCATAGCCGAAGCTGCCAGAACGATTGAGCATCATCATAATGATATAGTCACGAATCTGAGTTGGCTTCCACTTGTACATTACGGCAAACTCGGTTGTTGCCTCCTGCGCTTCAAAATACTTTGGTCTGCCAAGGCGAACGCCTATGATACAGGCATACATAAATGTTTGGTAGAAAGCACCGAACTGTGCAATATTACCTGTACCAGTTTTCTCACCTTTATTTGAAATGGCTTCTATCATTGCGCGATACTTGTCGCTGTAGTGAGGACGTAGATCAAGTATCTTTTCTTCTAATTTTGAGCTATTCATAATCGTTTGTCTTATTCAGAATAACATTTTTTCTTTGTAACGAGATTTGAAGAATCAGCTTTCTCTTCAACATAATTCACGTAGAATGTACCATCAAGTTCATTACGTTGCATGCGTTTCGCAATCTCAAGGCCTCCTGGAAGGATGAGCTGTTCAGAATCAGGATCATACAAATCCTTAATCATAATGATGCTCTGGCGGAATACCTTTGGAGCGATGTCAAGGAAGTTGTTGATGAACTTGATGCCGAACTCCGAGAATGGCGCATCTGAAATGAATGGATAGTCAAAACTCTGATTATTTTCCTTTGAGGAAATAATTGACATCACAATAGCCAATTGTTTCATGCGTTGGAAACCAGTACCATTACCAAAGAGTTCTTCACCTTTGTCATCTACAACCTTAACGCGAACAGTACCACCATCTTCACGTTCGAAATGCAAATTGCCGCCAAGTGTCTGATTTCCGGCCGTCAAATCACGATACATTTTGTTCGCAACCGTCTGAAGGTTGTTGACAATGTTGGTAAAGATGCGTTCCTTGGTATCAGCAAACATTTGGGCGATGCATTGCATGTCGTTATACAGCTTTTCTGCTTTCCTAACAGGTGAACTATTCTGCCTTTTATATAGTTCCTTCCGAACCTTTTCTAATTTGTCTGACCAAAGATTTATTTTTTCAGTATATTTCTGAAGCTCATCGTTCTTGTCAGAAATGGTCTTCTTTGCTTGGTTATATCCAGAAAGTGTCTTACGGTCTTCTTCAGGAGTCTTATTACCAGCTCCGACCAATGCCATCTCACTTTCTTTCTGTTCAACGACATTCTCCTGTGCAGCAATTTGATCATCCAGGTCGAAGATGCTATTCATGTAAGTCTGATAATCTTCTGCAATTTTAGGAATGGTAGTTTCGTAAAGCCCTGTTGTTTTCTGTATCTTACCATAGTATTGCATGAACGAATCAGAGGCATGCATAGCCTTACGTGGACGCTCCATAATCTTTTTTATGTGAAGCCAAGGCTCAGAATCTCTTGGTGCCTCGCGGTCACAAACTTCACAATGACAGCGTTCGAGCATTCTTTTGAGCGATGGTGTATCAGGAGAACCCTCAGGCAAGAGTATGTCAGGATTCTCCATGATTTTCTTTTCAGCAAGTGCTTGACTCAATGCAATACGGAAGTCATCAAAATCACTTGTTTCGCCCTCTAATCCCATAAGTAGCCAAGGACAATTCTCATCAAATAAACGGCTTGTTATTGATTTTTCTAGATTCTCCTTTTTCTTCTGAAGATTCTGTAATTTATTTTGCTCTGATTCATACTCATAACGAAGCTGTTCACGCTTTTTGCTTGAATAGAATTCTGCTTCAAACCGCTGCTCTTCTTCCTTGGTGCGAATAAGTTCCTGACGTGCCAGTGCAATCTTTGCTTTCGCGTCCTCAATCCACTTTTCGTGATTGTCACGATCTTGCTGAAGTGATGTAATGGCTTCATCAGCAGAGTTGTTTCTCTTCTCCTCTGCTCTGTATTCTTTCTTTGCTTCACCAACTAGATCATATGCCTTGTCACACATCTGAATAAGGTTGTTCATGTCAGCAAGTGCATTAATCGTGTTTTCCAAACCTGTGAGGGTTGAAAGATCAACAAGGCGCTCCATCGACTCGCCTTGAAGTAAAGAGTATTTTTCCATATCATAAGGAATTAGCTTTCGAATAATCTCTGCTTTCTCATCCTTATCCATTATGAAGTTATCCTCATTGTTAATGGTGTGCTGCACATCAATATTGGCATTGTACAACCAGTCATTCTCTTTTGTACAATGAACAGATTTTGTCACAATGTAGCGTTCTCCATTGTTCTCATAAACGATTCGTACACCCATTGTGAAATCATCACTTTCACGACGAGCCTTACCCGACATCATCTTGAAATACGACTCGTTGACGGGATAAATTTTCTTGTTATCAGAATCATACACCTCATCACGCAATATCCACAGGAAGCCATTGTAAAACTTTGACTTACCCATATTGTTGTCGGCATTAATGATGTTTATACCCTTGGTGAAGATATAAGTGTTATCTTCGTAACTTCCATAATAATTATAGAAGTTGCAGAAACAAATTGATCTAATTATTGTACCCATAGTATGCCAAGAGTTTAGTCAGATACTTTTTTCATTATGCCCTGGAATGTAGCAGGAATGGTGCGACGATTAGCCACACAGTTAATTACATCCTTGATGATTTCAATAGGAGTATGGTCAGAAACGCCAGTATAAGAAGCAGACGATGCCTCCTCCTTAGTTATGCCGAAATGTGTCTGAAGCTCTTCGGACTTCATTACTTCTTTGAAGATTTCTTGTGGTTCCATATCTTGTTGTTTTATTATTCATCTTCGTTTAATACCATGCCATTGAGGTCTATATCGTAGAAACTGATTACTTCGTCGAGCGTGTCAAGAGCACCAGTATAGTAATTACTTGCAAGAGAGCCAAAATTAGCAACTCTTCTCATTTCATTCTCGACCAAATGTTTTTCCATTGTCCAGAAACGTCGCTCATAATAAGGAGAAGAAAAATCTGGCACAACGATAATATCGTAAATCCAGGCAAATCGCTTGTCGTCATGCTTGCGCAACAATCGACCTCTTCGTTGGATAAACTGTCGAGGATTGCCGGTGCTTGATGTGAATATGCCATACTCTGCACGTGGCACATCAACGCCCTCGTCCAAACAGTTCTTAGCAAAGAGCACGTTAAGCTGTCCATTTGCAAAGGCTTCAAGTTTATGCTTACGCATTGCCTTTGAGTCAACACCTGTGTAAGAATTGCATGTGGTATTCGGAAATGTATACTTCAGAATACCCTGCATCTGTTTCAGAATGTATTCGTCAATCGCTTCGTCATCGGCTTCGTCAGAACGTGTGCGTTTACCTGCTGCCGAATAAACAAAGCAATATTTCAGTCTGTCTTCGCCAATCTCCTGTATGATTTGACGGAAGACATCCATCTTGTTGCGTGCTTTATGTAGGATATTCTTTCTTACGAGTAGAAGTTTCCTTACGCGTTCTGGGTCAGAGAATCCTTCCTTTGAACCATTGTAAAGTTGGACAAGCTGTCTTGTGATTCTTGCATACTCTTCCATTTCCGATTCCTCTAGCTTTGCCAGATATGGGAAATAATGATAAGGCATCAGTCGTTCTTCACGAATGGCCCTGCGCATAGAAAAGCTGTACGTGTATGGATGTGTATCGTTGAAGAAACTTTCTATTTCGCGTGTGCCTTCCTCATCGTAGATTCGATTAGGTGTGGCAGACAGGGCAATTCGTCTTTTTATTGTAAGACGATGAAACGCCTGTCTTACGGAGGCAGAACCAATGTTGTGCGCCTCATCGGCTATAAGTAAAGCTCCTTCTGAGAGTTTTGACAAAAGTACCTGAAAGTCTTGCATCACAAAAGATTGGTAGGTGGAGATGATTACATAATTCACATTACGTCCATACCTCATCTTTGTAACCACCTGCATTACATCCTGCTTCCAACGATGGTTTTCTGAGGATACCTTGATGACATTATGATAGTTGAAATTGGCAACCTCGTTGCCCCATTGCTCAACTAGAGCAAGTGAAGGTACAAGTATCAACAAATGGTAGAAGCCATCATCCTTAGACTCTTCAAGAGCGCAATTAAGTGATGTGATAGTTTTACCTGTACCAGTTGCCATGGCGAATACTCCTTGTTTGCCACGTTTTGCCCATGCCTCATAAGCATCAATCTGATATTGACGCGGACCATCCTTGAATTTCTTTGGAAAATATGGCTCATCAAAAGCTGATTCTGCTTCCTCTTTTGCAATTTCTTCCATCACTTCATTCTCCAAGCGAATCAACTCATCAACATTCTCAGTCGGATATTTTTCGACAATTTTACGACAAAACTCATCAGCAGAGTAAACCAATACATCTTGGTTCTGCCCATTCCAAATGCTATCGAAATCATCTTGGTAACACCTTATACGTTTTGTTGCTTCTTCATTATGCCAAGAACAGACACAGTCAATTGCTTCTATGTTCCGAGTGAGACCTGCTGCTGTAAGGTTCATTGAACCATTAAAAGCTACCTTGTTATCGTAGGAGTCGGTAAAGATGCCAAATTTTTCATGAGCAATACCACTTTCCTTAAGTAACACTATCTTTATCTCTATGCGATTATTTGCAATAAGATAAGAGAGACATTGAAAAAAGAGCTTATCACGATGCGAGAAAATCTGCAAAAGTTTATTGTATGAATTAAGCATGTAGTCTTCAAAACCTACATAATCTCCATCTTTCAGAAGATTGTAATCTTCTTCCGTGATATTCGGATTGATGTACATACGCATTCTGCCGCCATTTTTTACAAAGTGGGCAAAACCACATGCAAGCACATTAAAACAAGCACTACTGAAATATCCTAAGCCAAGGTCAAGGGTTGAACTGTTGGACAGCACCTTGGTGAAGAACTCTGTAGGTTTGTGTTCTCGTTTGGTAGAATAACGCAATTCAAAATCCTGAGTGCGAAGATCTGTCTGCACAGCACCGTAAACAATAGAACTGTCCTCACATACCTTATTGGCATTCTGGTCATAGAAGTATCCATCTTCAGCCTTTTTGCGTCCTTTAAGATACTGACCTTTTACACGCTTCATGTCACCATCGTACGGAATACTGCATAATCCCCATGTCTCATTATCAAAGTGGATGAAAACTTCTTTGTCCTGGCACAATGAAGATTGAAGATTTCTTCTCGTTGTCGGTTTCTTGTTGTGCAAATTCACATAAGCAAGGATGTCTAGCAGTTTCTGCGGCTCTTCAGGATAGGCTTCGAGGAAATCCTTCACCAATCCACGAATAGTTTGTACTGGCTGCTTATGTGGCTCCTCTTTCTTGGCTTTCGGAATGAAGATGTTATCGTCAGGATCAGAACTCAATTCGTACTGGTCATAGACCTCCACTTCAAGTACACTTGCAATCTTTGAACTCAAAGTGAGGTCATAATCCTTCCAAAGGTCAGGACGTGATTCAATCCAACTCTCCAGCTTTATACACTCGTCGCCCTTGGCGGATACTAACATCTGCCTAAACGCTTCGTGAAACTTGTCGAAGTCAAATACGTCAGCGTAATCCATTCTGGGGGTGAGGTCTATCATAGTTATAGTTCTTCTAGTCCTTCGTGTATGTGGTCAAACAGGTAATCAAAACCTACGAGGTTGGGATTGTCTTTTACGTCTGCGGCTATACGCTCCAAACCATCATCAAGGTGCATCTTGAAGTAGCGAGGAAGGTCTTTGTCCTTGTCCTTGATGCCGTAGTGAGCACACATCATGGCAACGTACAATGGAAAGAGATTACCGAAGAGTACGCTCTTGCTGTACACCTTACCTCCTGCATCTTTTATCTCGGTTGGTTGGAACTTAATACCACTTTTCAGCGAGTATGCAATGGCAATACGTGCAATCACATTCTCTGCACCCAAAGCAAACTTTCGAGTGAGTTGTGTTACAAGTTCCTTGTTCTTGGCGCTTGTCTTTATCTGTGCTATTGCTATCATACTCGTTTAGTAGTTATAATCGTCAAACAAATGCTCTGCCTTTGCTGCTTTGAATTCAGAGCGTGTTGTATCATTCGTAATGAGTGTGGTACTACCCACAAATGGCAGCATCATGTCCATTTCTGACTTTGTCAACTCCTTATGCAGAAGCGGAAAGAGGACAACCTGCTCCGATATTGACGGGTAAAACTCCGTAATAATCTTAGAACTGTGGCTCTTGTCGAATTTCTGCAAAGGTGAGTCGATGAATACGGGGAACTTGATGCTACTTTCATCTACAAGGGATTTTAGCAAAGAGGTGGCATAAAGCTGTTTCTCGCCTTTTGAGAGCTTGTCCTTGTCTATTTCATCGCCTTCGGGAGTAAACAGCAGAATATCCATAGCATCAGCATCAATTGTAATCTCGACTCGCCCGATGAAATCTTCTTTGTGCATGAGCGAATTGAGGGCTGCCTTGATTCTGCGTTCCAAAGATGACTTTTTGTTTTGCTTCAAAGACGTAAGAAATGTGTCAAGTTCACCTATAAGCTGGCTGGCGAGAATGTCCTTCTTTTCGTCTGCATCGTCCACACTAACACGCTTACTCAAATCCTTTATCTGCTTTTCAAGTGTGGCGAGTTTCAGATTTGATTCGCCAGTCTTTTCATGCAGCTTACGGATGGCATCATCAGTTTCCTGAATTACTTTTTCCGTATCGTTCTTCTTCAAGCGCAGTTGCTTGATGACCTCGTCACTTTCCTTGCTATGGATGTTTGAAAGGCGGCGAGAATTGCGCTCCAGCATTACCTTGTTCTTGCGGTAATTCTCTGCCAGCGTTTCAAACTCTATTCGGTAAGTCGTTGTTATGCTGTTATAGACTGCTTCAATTTCTGCAAAGTCATCATCGCTGAGAATCATCTGTGGTTCGCGGTCAGATTTCTCACCACGATATTTTGCCACAATAGCGTCAAGCTTCTTGGTGGCATCGTCCTTACTCTTCTTCTCGATAGGCAAGGATGCAAGCATTGCAAGAAGCTCCTTGCTGAGCGAATCAAGCACATGGTTCTGGGCAATCGAAACGTTGTTGCTACTGATGGTATCGTGATCTGCTTTGGCAAGTTCGTATGCCTGAGCAAACGCGTTTCCGGCAATGGCGAATGGTGCGTAGTCTATGAACTGCTTGAGCTTGCCCTTCATTTCCACGTCATTCTTCTTGCAGGTTTCAATGATGACCTTTACACGATTCATTTCCTCTGACGTCACACTACTACCTTCGCGTGAGAGCTCTGCCTGTAGCGAAGTGTCTTCCTGGCGAAGCGTAGTAAGCTTGTCGTTAAATATTTGAATCTGCTCTTCAATCTCTGTAGCTTCCTTGTCGGCATCCTCCTTCTGTGCAAGGAGTTTTTCAAGTTCGTGACGTAATCCGATGTCGCATGACTTCTTGCGATAGCGAAGGCGAAGACTTTCAAGGTTTGACTTCAAATCCTCGTATTTGCTGATGCCGAGAACTTCCTCGTATGCACGACTCAATCTACGGCGGTCGGCAATGGTTCCTGTCTCTGCAAGTTCAACAACTTCTTCAGAGTCGAAGAAGAATAGGCGTGCAATGTCCTTGTTCAAGATAAAGTCGTTGATGAAAACGTCAGGTCCTATTTCCTCGGTCAGCTCATTGCGCACTCCATCAATCATTATTTCCACCTGTTCCTTCTGGAGGATAGAATCATAGCTACGAATTACGTCAATCACACGGCAAGGAATGGCAGGAATGGCAAGCTCCGAAAAACGTATGGTCACGCTGTAAACCGAATCCTTCTTGATCTCTTCAAATTCATTAGTGTAGCCATGTTTCTTGATGAGAGCTGTAATCTCTGGAGTAAGACTTGCCTGATAACGCTTGGCGGCGTTGATGTTCAGATTACTCTGAAGAAGTGCGTTGTAGTTGACATTGGTATCCTGTCCTGATCCTGGTACGTCACCCACAAAGCGGCCATAGAGACACCAGAGCAGCGAGTGCAAGAATGTGGTCTTACCAAAGCCGTTCTCACCACATACGAGGTGTACGTTCTTCTCCTCGTTGAGAGCAAACTTTATGGTATTCACGCCTTCGTAGAGGCGGTAGTTGTTTAATGTGATGCTCTGTATAATCATGCCTTTGCCTCCTTCTCTTTGATGAATGAATCCAAACGTTCCTCAATGTCATTCTGCAAACCAAACTTACGCATCAGCAACACCTTGCTCTTCTGTAGGGCAAGGAGTTCTTGGATGAGTTGGAAATGCTGAGGGTCGGTGCATAATTTCTCCAGAATGAGACGCTCTTGCAAACCAATTTCAAAATTAGGTATGGAGTAGCCGTAAACTTCATTATAAATATCATTGACGGTAGTGGAGAAGTTGCCATCACGATACCAAATGACCTGAATGGCAATGAGTTCCTGATTCGTAATAAGGTTGACGCTAGAATGTCCTTCCTGTACAGTCTTCTGTGTTTGTAACAACTCGTGGAGCATTTGAATGCGATACTCCATAGTGTAGTTGCCAAGATTGTGGCCCGTTTCATCAACTGCACGCTGTCCATTTCTACGAGTATCACAACGAAGTTCAGAGACATTACGATTCTCTACCAAACGGTTTCGGAATTCAAGAAGTGGTTTCATCCAGTCGACACCATTCTTGATAAGCGAAGACATTGACTTGTCTTCTTTTACCACAGTGCAAATCCAGCAGCCAAAGCGGCTTTGCCCACAACTGCGGTGGCTATCATCAGTCACAACTGTTGGACATTCGTAGTCATCTGCTGAAGCATCTAAGTAGATGTTAAAGAGTATCTTATTGTCAAATCCCCATGGTGAAGGGATGGAATTAATAATCCACCAAACCTCTTCCAGCATCAGCTCTTTAATAGGAGCATATGTGAAAGTGTTTGGATTGAGGGGGTGTTTTGAAAGTCGATGTCCCTTGATTTCATGTCGGCGAATACTGCGTTCACGTTGCTGGCTCTCAGTCAAGCGAGTGCCTACAAGCACAATCGCCTCACCATCAGCCACTACCTGGTCTGTGATAAATTTAGAAGTTGGCTTTATTTTCATTTTTTCTGTGCAGAAACGGAATGAATTGTTAGGTACGGGATATCCTTTTCCAATAACGCAACTCCAAAAAGTATCTTCTAGTTGTGGTGTTGTTGTTACCACTTGTATAGGCATCATCTGTTCACGTGCGGCATCACCAATCTTCAGAAGCACGGTAGAAACATACTCTTCGATGACGGGATTTTCCACCATTGTATCGTTACAAACAACATACACACGCCTGCGCAAAGGCTTTCTATCTTCTCTTAACTCTTGCATGGCTATCCAAGTAAGCATCAGAAGAACAGTGGAGTCCTTGCCTCCAGAAAAACCAATAATCCATGGACGGCAGTTGATGTCTGCTTCCATGTACTGGTCCTTTAGTTCATCTATAATAGCACGAACTCTCTTTGATTTTATCTCTGACTTCATGCTTTTTTTGAGTAATTATATTGATTCATGATTATACTATTACTTGTACTTTGGCTCTGGATATTTCTCTTTCCAATCCTTGCCGTAGATTTTTTTTGTAATTATTCGCACCTTCATGTAAAAGGTCAAAAACTCATCATCAGAAATTCCATTTGTTTCAATGAGTCCATTAAGTTCCCATTCATCACAGCCTTCTGGAAAGATCTCCTCATCTGGCTCAAACCAAATATCCAACTTATTATTGTAGAAAGAGTGGCTTGCTTGGTCGCTGATATCAATGCATTTTGGGTTAATCTTGTCTTCAATCATATCTTCTCCCCAAGATTCTGTATCTTCTTCCATGCTTTCTGCTTGTGACGAAGCCATGTCATAACCAGCTTCTATCAAAGCTTTACGCAATGATTCAGTCTTCTGCTCTTATGTGAACACTTTTGTTTCTTCCATCTCTATCTGTTTTCTATTTTACACCAGAGTTTGGCAATGTAGCACCTAACATCTGATAATAGATTTCCAATTATACGAATTTTCTTATTCTGAATTGTCAAATTTTGGATACAAAGATAATAATAAATAATGTAAAAGCTACAATGTTATGCGAAAAACTATAGTATTTTTTGCAGAATTAACAATAAAAGGCAACTATAGGTGACAAAATTCCTATAGTTGCGCTTTTGCATGGGCTCTTTTCTTTTTATTCTCGATAGGGTTCGATTAGTACTTCAACCACTGAAGGCGTAATTGTAAAATACACCAAAGTGAATATAGTGAGGTAACATACAAGATGCCAGCCCACCACCAGAATACCTTGGGTGACAGGAACACTCCTTGGCAAGACTTTATGAAAGACTTGATTTCTTCGTTATGATCGCGAAATTCTTGTAGCTGCAACCTCCTATGGTTGGCAAGAAAATCTGTCTCTGCTTGAATCAGTTTCTCCCTTGCAGATTGGATGGTGGTTAAGCACTCATCGGTCATTTCAACTTTTAAAACTGTAGCCTCGGCCCGGGTAACAGCACAGCAGAATGCGAAAACAATCATGTTCATGCTATCAGTGGCTGTTTTCATCGCAATCACCATATCTGTTCCGTCTTTGCGAGCCTTCTCAACTTTTTGAATGCTATCGTGCAAGTCGCTTATAGTTTGCTTAAGAAGTTGAAGTTCATTGTCAAGATTAGCCTTTTGCTCCTTGACCTCTTCCTGTTTGTCGATTTCTTCGACAAGATTACTATACTTGGACATAACGAATTGTATTTAACGGTGTGGACCTTTATATTTTCTAATTTGTTTGCATAGCCAGTTGGCGTGTTGGGCACAGCGTCGAGCCCTCTCACGCTCATCTTCATCATCGTCCTTGCCCCAGTTTGATGACGTTGAGCCACCGCCACCACAGGATTCTGAAACTGTTGTGGCAGCATCGACGTAGTTCATGAACAGTAGCATCGCCACATTCAAGACGTTCTCAAACGGCACAGATTCGTCGGGTGATTCGATAGCCTCCTTCATTGCCATGTATGCTTCCGTTGGTATTGCGATGGAATAATTCTTACCATCAACAGACAATATCTTCCTGAATACAGATGGCATTTCTGGTTTGGATTGGACGACGCTCTGACGTGCAGAATTGTGTTCTGTGAGCGACTTCCGTTCTGTAGTCTGAGAGGTGTCAACAATAGAATTGGGCTTGACAACACCTGGAGCAACAGGATGAAGCTTCTTCCATGTGCCTTCAAGTTTGGGAACGGTCAGGTTACGACCTTTGCCCAACGTGGATGACTTGAAACGGGAGTTACCACGAAGTATGGTGTACCCATGGAGGACTCCTTGTTTGTCACGTTGCTCATGCACTTTGTAACCACAATTTTCAAGATTGTGCTTGTAATCGTTCCAGTCATAATTAGCCATTCCACGTAGGATGTTATAACAGACTTCCGTAATCTCCTTTTGATGAGCCTTGTGAATATCCTCGGGCAACTCCCAACCACGTTCAACGTTAATGGCATGAGCAGCCTTGACTGCACTATCGCCAATGAAGGAGTCATTCATGAGATTTCCGTCAAGGTCGATGCGGTTGATGAGGATGTGAAGGTGAGGAATGCCAGACTTCGCATCAAAGTGAAGACAGGCGAAAATCTGTGCTTTGTCCAGATTGAACTTGCCAAATCCCTTTTTCTTCCCATCCTTGGTTTGGGTAGCTTTCTTGAACTCATCGAGAAAGCGAAGCGCATATTGATACCAGTCATTGAGCGTCCATCCTTTGGTTTCATCAAGGGAAGGGGAAATCTCCATCCGAAGGGTCGGCTTTTCGACTGGCTTGCGCCTGAATTTCGGGGCATACTTCAGGTGGATGGTTTCCATTGCTCCCCACATGGCGAGAGGAGTAAGCCCGTCGCCAAGGTTACGTGTCAGCACCATGTCGGTGCGATTATGTTTGGTGGCATAGTTCGTCATGGCTGAGCCATGCGAGATAGACCTTGCTTTTGCTATCATACCATTATCTTTTGAACATACTTTCTATTTCTACTAATCTGCGGATAAGCCTGTTAATGCCCTCAATCCATTGGTGCATGAATTGCTCGTTGCGAAAGTATTTCTTACGCTGTTCCTGGGTTGTGCCATGAAGGGCATTCTTAATCAGAATGAGTTCCCCTCGGGCTGCTTTCAGTGACATCAGGGTTTCTGCCTCTTTATCGCTCATCATTACCTTCGGCTCCTGCCTCAAAGAGGTATCGTGGATATACTGACTTTTTTTCAGTCCACAGGCAGAACTCATCTCTATAGTTCTCTGATTCTCGTCGGGCGTATAGTACACGGTGATACGGGGATTGCGCCCTTTTCGTTCAATTGTCTTATTCATTTGTAGATGGGTTTATCGTTATGTTATAACTGGGAATGGTCAAATCGATGCGAGCCTGCGAGTATTGCAAGAGGTCAAATAGTCTGGCAAGTAGCGAAGTGGATTGTCAGACATTGACATTTCTTGTTTAGAGAATACGAAAATTCAGGCTCTTTTAGGTGGCATTTCCTTTCCCTATCGTTATCTCAATTAGAATGGCTGATTGCCTTGATGCTGAGTCTCAACAACCAGCCATTCTCCATTAGCAATTAGGGATTCAGCACAACTCCGTAGACGCTCTCGTTAGCATTCTCATTCTCGGTCTTTTTTGAAAGTGAATGCCCTGAGAGTAGTCATAGGGAAATGAAGTGTGATTAAGCTATCGTTACGAGCAATAGCTTCAGAAATCTGCTTTTTGGTCATCATCTCAAAGCAAAGTTCATCAAGAGGGGTATCGCAATTATTTCCCTTATGCACTACGGCATCAGTAGAAGTAAAGCTTGTGATGCATGGCTCGATAGCGAATTCATTCTCGGAGAGTGAATACTTTATCAATCCATTCTGCTCCAGGTCGTACATGATGTGGAGCACATCCTCAGGAGCAACCCCCCCAACGTTCTGCGAGTTTGTAGAGATGGAAGAAAGCCGTAGGACCATACACAAGTTGCGGCTCTGTATCATCCTCATCCATAGAAAACGATGCTGTGAGATGGGACATGATGTCCATAAAGAACTTGGCGTTAATGCCGTTCATAAGGAAATTGAATTCCTTCTGTGACAATCTGAGTGTCACGGACTTGATGTTTGATATCATAATTTTACAAGATTTAAATAGTTTGTGAATTAGTTAATTATTGCGGTATGTACCGTTCTTGAATACTATTTTCTCCACCATCTCGTTGAGACGGTCTGCGATGCGGTCATCGTAGTGCTCACAGATTTGTTGTGAAGTAAGGTTGGTAGTGATGATGGTGAAAAGCTGCTCTTCGTAGCGCTTTGTCAACAGGTCTATGACTGGAGTATAGACGTTACCGTAGTCCATCACCTCAGAGGGCTCGGTGCCAAGATCATCGATACCAAGCATATCCACGCTGATGAGTTTGCGGTATGCATCATAGTTGTTCTTGCACAGGTATGCAATGTACTTGGCATCCACTATCTGGATTCCGTATGTGCCATCGTTAAATGATTTCGGAATATGCAGATTGTTTAGTAGCTGTTGGAATGCTTTGAGCATAGTGCTCTTGCCATTACCGCAACCACCGCATAGTAGCATGCCGAATTTGGGTGATGGCGAGGTAAGCCAATGAGCTATCTCATGAAGTTGATTCTCCATATCCTCGCTAGTACAGAAGCTACGTTGGCGATATTCCACCTCAGCCATCATTGCAGCAAACAGATAGGCATACGCCTCGTCTTCAGACATGGGTAACTTAAAACGAGCCTTCATAGGGCGACGCAGTAGTAGAGATCTCTTTAATGCCTCTACGTCGATTGTGAGTTTCTTTTCCATTGCTTAAAATGCTGATAGAATCCTTTTTATTAAAATTATCTTTCTCTTTATCTTTTAAAGGGGTAAAGTCTGCCGTCAATCCATTCGTCAACTTTACCGTCAAGTTATCCGTCCAAATTAGTAGTGAATATTTGGACGATACATGACGTGATTTGCCTTCAGAAAAAGAGATAAGTCCACGCTTGGCAAGATTCTTACGTGCAGTGCAAAGTGTCTGTTTGGACATGTGCAGCATCTCGTAGATCCGTACCGTAGAGCATGGCACTGGCATGTTCCAGCGGTGTTGGTTGCACTCATTCACTAAGAATGCGTAGAGTGCAACCTCGCTGGTGGACATGTACTCCATAGCAGAAGCGCGCCAGAACTGATTCATGTAATCAATGTTCGTCATATTACATTCCTCGTCTCATAGAACTGTTCGCTACGTATGCATGCGCTTCATTGTAGATGTCATTGACAGACTTGCGAAAGGTCTGCATTAACCAGTTGTCAATTTCCGACTTACGAAAAATGATACTCTTACCATTCTTATGATAGGGAATTGTGCGATTACTTGTCCAACCGTAAACTGTCTGTTCGGCAGGATGGTTAGGAAGGTAATTACCTGAACTCGGGATAAGAAATGTCTGCAAAAAGTTGGTAATCTCATTATATTTT